>OBLN01000106.1_pt1 | contig 29903 bp, 28 predicted proteins | sample 1519301 | NCBI WGS metagenome assembly OBLN01 (sample SAMEA2452533, study PRJEB22499) | sediment metagenome | reverse complement strand
CAATCATTTATAAATCATTATTAGATCCATCTATTGATTACCAAAATGCTCCCACAATTCTTTTCACGATTTTTTCACATCAGGGTGATATATTTTATTAAATACTTCATCGAGGCGGACATGAAAGTTGATTACAGTTCCTACAACAGGCACACATACCCCGTAATAATATTTGAAGCTGATGGAACGCTGATATACATGAATGAATCCGCACACCGCATTTTCGGACAATTCTCATGCGGAGAACACAAATGTCACTACATTTTCAGAGGATTTGAAAACGAGTGCAAAAACTACATGAACTGCGTATGCGGAAAAGAGGCAACCTGCATTAACGGCAAAGCAAGCTTTGTGCGTGAGGCAAAAACACTCAAAGGAAAGGCTTTTTTCATAGTTGAAAGGCTTCGTATTCAGGAAAGCGATCACTATATGGAATATCTTTACGATATAACACAGACCGCTTCAAGCTATATAGAAAACGGCTGGATGAGCAAATATGAACTGGAAAATCTGATGCTTGATGCAGAAGGCTCATCAGGAACTATGTAAATACAGTTACGGATTAATAATAGAAATTGACCATTTGAATAGCCTTGTAGTTTTCAAGATCCTGCTCAATGAAGAAGTCAGATTTATCCCAGCAACGCATCTTCTGCCATAACGGCAAAGAGCTTTCATCAAGGTTTATTTTCAATCCTTCGTCAAAGCAAAACCCTTCCGAGGGAACACCATCCCTGTATATTACTTCAAAGCCCGCTCTGCCGCTTTCAGAATATGCTTCGACTTTTCCATCGGGCTTACCGTTCTTATAATTCAAGATATATGCGGGATTTCCGTTATCGTAATAAATGCCTCTTTCCCCCTCGGCCTTGCCATTTATAAAATAAACGTGAGAATACAGCCTTCCTGACGGATAATACTCTCCAAAGACTCCCACGGCCTTCCCTTCTTCAAACATCAGCTCTGTTTTAAGCTGACCGTCAGCATAATACAAGGCATATAAACCATGCTGCACGCCTTTTTCCATAGACATCAAAAAGCTGGGGTTGCCGTTCTCATAATATGCTCTTATATCATCATAAGGCATATTGTTTTTATAATATGTTTCATATGCAGTTTTTCCGTTTTTATACATTACATAAAAACTGCCATTAAGCTTTCCCTCTTCAACCTCTGCATTCACAAGACCATCAGGACTTACACATTTGCCTGAAGCAACTCTTCCGTCAGGAAAAGAGAAAATATTATCATGCCTTTCCGCTTCTTCACCGCTGCAAATCCACTCCTCATTAGTTTGTTTCAATTTTGCTAAAGGAGATTCCAGTGATAAAAGCCTATGCGCACCTTCCCAGCAAACTACATTTTGCCAGCTAAACAGCTCGCTCCCTTCAAGAGGTACCCTGCTGTTCCCTATACAATACCCTTTTTCCGGTTCACCGTTTAAGTAGCTAATCTCAAAAACTTTTTTTCCGTTTTCAATAAAAGCTTCCGACGTACCTTCAAGCTTGCCGTTTTTATAATGAAATCTGTAAGCAACAGACCCGTTTTCAAAATAATAGACAGAAAATCCGTTCTGTTTGCCGTTAATATATTTTTTTTCTGATCGGACTGCCCCTTTTTCATAAAATTCGGTCACTTTGCTATCAAATAATCCGTTTTTCAGTGAGGTTTTTAAATATAATGTACCGCTCCGGTAATATATTTTTCCTTCGTTTTCTGTCATTTCCGACTGAATACTGCCGTTTTCATAGTATAATTTTATTTTTCCGGTTTTAACCCCGTCTTTATACTCAGATTCCTCTTTTATATTTCCGTTCACGTAATAAACTGTAAGCAGCCCATCTGGTAATCCATGTTTTATTTCGGCGACAGCCTCAACTTTATTTACGTGCATTTTAATACACTTGCCTTCAGCCAACTTTCCATCAGCATAAAAAAACTTTCCGTTCTCAAAAAAAGCAGACTCCCCGGAGCAAGACCAATCTGAAGCATGCGCACCGGCAGAAAAAAGAAGTAAAATGATAAAAATGATATTACGCATACCTGTCCTCACAGTTATTTCAAGACTACCTATCATGGCATTCCTTATAGCAGTCATTGTCACTGTCATTACTGCCCTGATCACCTGTGTTATACTCAAACAGAGGAACAACATTTGTTCGATAATAATCAAGCCCGAAGTCTAAGCCATTACGTATATTCATAATGTCCCCTTGATTTCTGTTAAAATCCCAACTTCCGACATTAAGATTAAAACCTTCGTAACCGGCATCAAAATAAAGCCTGTTAATAGACATATCCAAAGACACTATAAACATCAAACCAACATAATTAGCATTGCCGCTGCTGTTAAAAAAGTCATCACGGAGGGCTTTTAAAAAAAACTCTTCAATCAAAGCACTATCAACAAAATTTTTGCTTCGGTTCATAAAAATGGCTGAACTATAAAACATGACTTCACCTTCAAGACCTGAAGGCTCAGTCCCCGGCAGCATCTTTAAAAGCTCTGAAGTTGAAAATGGAACATAATCAATTTGAGAAGGGATTGAAAAATTTAAATAATCAATATACTGCTCACCCCCGACACCGCCTTGCATCAAAAGTGTATTCCCCTCATACTTTTCAACTATCAGAACAATCGACTTTATAAAACTTGAGTCTTCCGGGTTATAAAGATTATCAAATATAACTACAACATCCGAGTCGGGTGCAAATTCAATATCGTTAATAGATAAAGCATTTGTTTTTGAAGGAAAGATGAAAGGTAATCCAAGGCAAGTATAGGTAATAACTGATGATGACAATCGAATGAATTTACGTCTGGTGCATGTTCTCTGGCAAAGTATTGTTTTTGAGTCTTCTTTCATAATGATCTCCATAAGCCAACAACAATATTATCAACATATTTACGGGAACTTATTAAGAATGAGAACTTCTGGAGAGTTTCTGTTCATCTGTTAACTTAACGGTAACACACCTAAATTAACATTACAATAAAATAATTAGATAAGCCTAACTACACAGATTAAATGAATCGGGAAGAATAACTCTGAATTCGGTGTATTTGCCCACTTCAGATTCAATCTCAAGTCTGCCTTTGTGGGCGTGAACAACCCTGTTTACTATGGAAAGCCCAAGTCCTGTACCCGGATAATCCTTTTTAACGTTACTTGCTCTGTAGAATCGTTTTTTTACGTTCTCCATTTCGTGAGAAGGAATACCGCAGCCTGTGTCTCTTACTGTAAAGCATGTTGCATCTCCATCTCTGAAAGCCCTGACAATCAGCTCCCCTTCCTGTTTGTTGAACTTAATAGCGTTGGAAAGAAGATTATCTATAAGATATTTGAACACATCTGCATCAACGCACACGGTCAGATCTGCTATATCTGTAATCAGGTTAATTTTGTTCTCTTTCATATCCTGTTCAAAAAATGCAAGTGTCTCTTCAAACATTGAGGTTATTTTAACAGGAGCAAAGTGATAGTCATGCTGCTTATGTTCAAGCCTGCTCAGGGTTATTATCTCATTAAAAAGCCTGTTGAGAGCCTTGGAGCTTCTTCTGATTGTTTCAGCGGATTTGTGCCTGATGTCTGCATCGTTCTCAAGCTCCGGCTTCTGCAAAAGTTCGCTGTAAGCAAGAATCTTGGTGAGCGGAGTTCTTATTTCATGAGAAATAGAGTCAAGTATCTCTGTTTTAAACGAGTTAACAGAGCGTAGTTCTTCATTTTTTTGCTCAAGCTCATTCACAAGGAGAACATACTTACCTGTAACATCTTTCAGCCTTCGTTTGAGGTTTTCTTCATTTTGGAGAATACTTTCCCGCATGAGGTTAAAAGCTTCTGCCAGCTCTTCTATTTCATCATCAGTGTCAATATCGACATTTTTTGTATAATCACCCGATTTAAAAGACGATGCAGCTTCAGTCAGGATATCAAGTTTCCTTAACACCATCGCACGGACAAGTATGCTGATAGTTATGACTATTCCGAGAAAAGTAACAATTCCCGCCATATAAAAAAAACGGTTGTTGCGGTCAATGGAAGTTTCTATCTCATCCAGCGGAACGGCAATAGAGATTCCGCCGCGGAGATCACCGACCGTATATCCTTGGTATATATGGCATTCAAGACACGCATCGTTTATATAAAGAGGCGCCATGTATCTGTAGATTCTTTTTTTGCCCTCTTCTATCGTTTCATCATACTCTTCTTTTCCTCCGGCGAGAGCGTTTAGGGCACGCTTTTCAAATTCATCCGGAGCGTTTTCGGGGTTGATAAGACTGGTGCTGGTTATATGAAATCTGAAGCGGGACATGACCCCTGCATATTTTGAAAGCTCTTTGGTAACAACAGCGGGAACCGGGCGCACATCATTTCTGTTTTCTGCAACCCACTGACGGGTGATGATAATCATCTCAAACAATGTCTTTGCCTGAATATGTGCCTGCTCAATAATCAGCTCTTTCTGGCGCTGCCAGAGAAACATTGTGGAAAGCACCACAAAAATTACAGTAACAATGACAATATTGGTAATAAGCTTAAGAGTCAGCCTCATTTCTTCACTTTATAGCCCACACCTGAAACAGTTTTAATAATATCCGGATTTTTGGGGTTTGTTTCTATTTTCTGACGAAGGTTTTTAACATGCACATCAAGGCTTCTTGACCATGAATAAACCGTGTTTTTTCCCCAGATATCCTTCACTATCTCATCTCGAGAAAGAACCTGCCCTCTTTTTTCATAAAAATACATGAGAAGTTCAAATTCCTTTGGGGTAATGTTTATTTTTTCGCCGTTTATATGAACTGTGCGGTCGCATTTGTCTATGTTTATATGGAAAAACTGAATTACGCCTTCCTGCTGGCAATCCGCAACTGTTTCCGTTCTGCGGAGTATGGCTTTTATTCTTGCAGTAAGCTCTATATTTTCAAAAGGTTTCGTAAGGTAGTCATCAGCGCCGTACTCAAGGCATATAACTTTATCGGAAACATTATCTCTGGCTGAAAGGATAAGGATCGGCACATCTTTCTCTTTTCTGATGAGCCGGCATATCTGCTGCCCGTCCACATCCGGCAGGTTAAGATCAAGCACAATAAGATCAATGTTGTTTTCCCTTGCTTTTGAAATGCCTTCCATCCCGGTAGAGGCTGTCAGAACGGTATATTTTTCAAGAGAAAGCAGAAGCCTGATTATTTCCAGAATTTCAGGGTCATCATCAACTACCAGTATTATTTTTTCCATTAAAATAAACCTTCAGTCATTATTTACAATGTTGTTATAAAGATATTAATGAAAACAAATTTTGTAAACGCTTTTAGGAGTGCAGAAACACTCCTGAAACGTCTAACAGCTTAAAACTGCTTTATTTTTTCAACATACTAAACTTTTTCAGCACTAAATGAAACATTAATTACAATCTTTACAGACTAAGCCTGCCCGAACAAAACTTCAACATGTGGAAACAAATATACGAAGCAATTCAGGAAGGATTATATTGAATGTTCCGAAAAAATATCAGTGAAATCTTTATACGAGAGATAACCAAGATGTCTTTTGATTATTTCACCTTCACCAGAGATAAAAAGCTGTACCGGTACTGCTGTAATACCGAGTTCAATGGCTATTCCGGAATTAACATCCACATCAACAACCTTCACTGAGTACCTGTCTGCTCCTTCAGATTCAACTTTTTCAAGAGCAGGTTTCATTTTTCTGCATGTGATACAGCCATCGGAGCTGAACTGCACAACAAGAGCCTTTCCGCTTTCTGCTGCTTCCGCCTGAAGCATGGCAAGTGATAACCCGCCGTCCTGCTCTGTTCTGAGTGAGAATATCATAATCAGTGCAACAGCGGTTAATACAGCAATAGGAACAATTATTTTTTTCATTCCGACTCCTTTATATATGTTTTTTTGAATATTTTATACATGATTCAGGAAAAAGCAAGCTTTACCATCCGTTTTTTTCTGCCGGAAAACCGAATTTTATCACAAGCACGATAACAAGAGCAGCGGCAAAGGAGAAAATCAGCAGACGCAGCATATTACGGTTTGCTGCACTTTCATAGATCCACCCTGCAAGGTTTTGAAAGAACCACCGGAAAAGAAATGTATTTACAAAAATAAAACCAAGTATTTTTAAAAGATTTTTTGCCATCATCCAGCATTACCGCCAAAACTGTGAAAATATATTCTTTTTTTATACAATTAAATAATTATATTCCAATTATCAGTATTTTTAAGTATTATCTGAGCTATAACAATGTTTAAGAAAATTAACTTAGCATAAAAACAAAAAACGGTGAAAAAATGAAGAACCTTACCATCAGAAAAAAAATAATGGCAATCCTCATCATCGGAAGCGTACTTTTTCTTGTCCTCGGTTTTTATAATAACCTTACCATCAGAAAACTCAATACTCTTACTTCAGATCAGAGAGCATCATTTGATAAATCAACTGCACTGCGCAACTTGGAAATGACTAATCTGAAACTGAACCTTCTGGCTATGGATATTATTGTAGACAGGCTTGACGGCTTTGTTGATGAAGAAAGGCTCAGGGAACTCAAAGGAGTTCTCGCCGATTACAACAGAGACAAAGCAATGATAGACAGCTTTGTAAAAGATGCCGAAACAGCAGAGAAAACCGCCGATATCTATAAAAAATTCGACAAGCTATACTCACTTGTAAGCACTGACCTTATAAAAGCAGTGGAAGAGAGGGAAGGAAACGCTGTATTCGACACTTTTGATAATATAATAGACGATACAAGCTCGGCAATAGACGATCAGCTCAAAGAAATTATTGAACTGGTAAATACTGAAGTCGGAAAAATAGCGGCTGATGCAGCCTCAATCAGTAAGTCATCTGTGCTTAACAGCCTAATAATAATGTTTCTTATAATTGCCGTTAACACCGCCGTAACTCTTGTTGTTTCTGCCTCGATCATAAAATCAGTCAGAACTATCACCGTCACTGCACGGGATCTTGCTGAAGGCGAAGGTGACCTCACAAAAGAAATACGTGTGGATGCTTTTGATGAAACAAAGATTCTTGCTGACTATATCAACATATTTATCATGAAAGTACGTGACACTGTACAGAACATTCAGAAATCCTCTGAGTCTGTCTCAGCAGGAGCAAGCGAGCTTGCAGCGTCCACCGAGCAGCTTTCAAACACAATGAGCCAGCAGACTTCTCAGGTGTCAAGCATAGCTGCCTCTGTGGAGCAGATGGCGTCAACATCCAAGGAAATAGCCGTAAATGTAGGCGAAGTTCTTCAGAGATCACATGAAGCCAATAACCTCACGGAAGACGGCAAACACAAACTTGATTCAGCAGTGAAAGACATAGCTGAAATCAAGAAAAGCGTTGAGGAAATGGCGAAAACAATCAACGAGCTGTCCGGCTCATCCGAAAGAATAGGAGATATTCTTGACGTGATAAACGATATTGCTGATCAAACAAACCTTCTGGCACTCAACGCAGCAATAGAGGCGGCCAGAGCAGGCGAAGCCGGCAGAGGCTTTGCCGTTGTTGCCGATGAAGTGCGCAAGCTCGCAGAGCGCACCCAGAGCGCAACAGGGGAAGTCGGAGGAATAATCTCAACTCTCAGAAAAGAAACCGAAAACGCATCAAGCAATATGAATAAAGCAGTTAGTGCCGTTGGCAAGGGAGTTAAAACAATATCCGATACTGGAGAAATATTTGAACAAATTATGATTTCTGTTAAGGATATATCTCTGAATAACAGTGCAATAAGCAGTGCAGTAAACGAAGAAAGCGACGCTGTGGATTCTGTAAATGACAATGTTCAGATGATTTCTTCCGGCTTAGAACAAAGCAGTATAGCACTTGCGGAGATATCACACACAGTGAGTGACCTGCAAATGCAGTCTGAAGATCAGTATAGAGTTGTAAACCGTTTCAAAGTAGTGTAAATATTTATCCGCTGTTTTTTTACAGAAAAAAGTGAAGTTTTCACATTTTCTGCCGAAAAAATAAACGGATCATTTTTTTATACTACATTCACAGGTGAAAGACAGTTGCTGAAAGTCTACCATCGTTTAATGATTTTGCTGCTGACAGTGCTTTTTACAGTTTCATGCGGAGGAACAAACGGAAGTGCTTCCTCCCATACAACTGAAGCCGGTACTATTCCTGTTTCATCAAGCACAGCAGGCAGCTTCCACGGAACCTACAGACTCTCAGACATCTATTCTGCTGATCTCAGCATCGTAAGGGCTGAAGGAGTGCAGTATGTTGATACGGTGAAAAACAAAGTCAGAATTGAAATAGAAATAGAAACTTTGCTGGACAACTACAAAATTGAGAGAGAGTACCCTATTGAGTTCGGTAAATCCTCCTTTATGCTGACTTCGGTATCTGCTGAAAAATATGAGTCTGAAAACTCGTCCGCTAAAAAATCATACTACATAGACACGCATTATCTTGCAGAAATGCCCGACTTTCTTGCTCTTCTCAATATTGAATGGCAAAAAATATCAAACAGCACTGCAGAAATAAAATTCTAAAAATAATCCAATGCCGCTTTTGCTTAAAGCGGCATTTTTTTCTTTCATCTTCGTGCTTTAAATAATATCATATCACTGAAGGAAGGTGAAAAAATGACCAAAAAACTTATTCCGCTTTTCATAATTATTCTGCTCACAGCAGCCTGCGCCCGCATGGCAAACTATTACGCCTCAAACGTCAGCGTTAAAATAGAAAATGTTGAGATAAAAAACAAAGCAAGCTTTGATAAAGTCGATCTGGGCGTGGATCTCCTTATAAAAAATGAAAATATGTTTCCGGTTTACATAACAGGATTCACTTATAATATACTGATGGGGAAATCAATTGTCGCTTCAGGCAAAAACCCTGATAACAAAAGCTTCGCCATAGAAGAAAAAGAAACAGGAAACCTGTCATTCAATATGACAATATACCCCAAGAGGGCAGGACAGGAATTTATTAAGGCGTACCTTGCAGAAGACGCAGAAATGAAAATATACGGAAAGGTTTACGCAACCTCTGATCTGGGCAGTTTCAGTTTTAATTATTCACACACCCATAAACTGAAAAAATAATCAGGCTATAACATCCAGAAGATTACCCTTTTCACCGCCGGAATTTTTGGGCAGTTCGGCAGCCTGCAAAAGCTTAAGCACAGCCTGACCCTGAGTTTCCTGAAGATCAAGCGCCTTTTTAGCAACTGTCACGGACGCCTGCATTGTATACTCAGCCTGTGACATCTGTGTGAATCCTGAAGCAAGTGAAGCAACATCCATAATTATCTCCTTATTCTTCTTTTATCGGCAGGAAATCAGTTTTCTTAAGCAAAAAAAGGGAGCCTCGCGACTCCCCTCTTAAGTTTAGGTTGTTTATTTATTTTTAGTTTGCAGTAATGGGTCCGAAAACTGAACCGTCTACTCTTACATGAAAGTAGAAAACGTTTCCGTTGGCGTCTTTAACAGTTGCCTGATACGATTCGCCTCTGGGCATCACAAATTTGTCAAATTTTTCAATTTTGAAACCTTTGAAATTTTCGGCAACATATGCCTCAACTGACGCTTTTGCCGCTTCTTCTGTCACCGGCTGAAAATCTGCAATAGGTCCACCGCAAGGTCCGCCGCCGCATGGAGACTGATATCCGGCTCCGCCACAAGGTCCGCCACCTCTTACTCCTTTTGGTCCGGGTCCATATGCAAAAGCCATTCCGGCTGCCAGAACCACTGCAAGTGTAAGTAATGCTGCTTTTTTCATTTGTCTTTCCTCCTTGAGCATTAAAATGCTTTTCTCTTTTAGCTCAAGCCGTGCCAAAAAATATATTTGCAGATAAATACTTGGTAATGCAGTCATTTATAATTCAGCATAGCAAGCAGAGGTGTGCAGTTTCTGCACAATACTGTGCAGGTATTTCATAGTAAACTATTAGGATTAAAATAATGAAGCAGATCTTGAACAGAAAACACAGCTAAATAGCATTCGGAGTGTTATTAAACAGAATAATGGCACAATGCTTCATCCTTTTTTGCATATGTTTTTCAATAATACTTTCAAATTTTTTAAGTTAAGTATAAAATTCTTTTACCTTCTATAACATGGGAGACAACCTTGAGCAGAAGACCGGTTACTGTTTTTTTTAAACTAGGCGCACTGGGCGACACAATTATGACCACTCCCGCTTTGAGAGCATACCGAAAATCCTTTCCTCATGAAGAAATTATATACATAATAGGCAAAACCTGCGAGGCGGCTCTTCTGGGCAATCCGAACATCGACAGGCTGATAACCTTTGATGATGACGCCTTCTACACAGGCGGCGCAATTGCCCGCATGAAAACTGTCTTTAAAGTCACTGGGCTTATAAAATCATTCAAAGCAGGCAGAATATTCATCATGCAGAAGGACAGCTCATGGAACAATGCGGCGAAAAGCGCCGGAGTTCCTGAACGCTTCGGTTTTGGCGAAGAAAAAAACAAACATCTCACTCATGCCCTTAAAAACTCTGATGACTTCCATGAAGTTGATTCCTATATCGAGATCTGCAAACTGGCTGAAGGATTCAGACCTGACGGGCATACAATGAATGTTTACCACAGCGAAGCTGAGCCAGAGAGAATTAAAAGCCTGACAGGCAACCTCTTCAGCAAAAAAGTAATAGCTGTTGCCCCAGGCGGACGTTCAGGCATGAAAGCCGAGGATGATTTACGACGCTGGCGGGGCTATCTTGAGCTTATCAGAAAAATTATCAGTGAGACCGAATGCAATATTCTGGTAATAGGCTCACGGAGTGATAAAGAGCTTCTGGACACAAACGGCTTTGACGAGGCAAGAGTTAAAAACCTCTGCGGAAAAATTCCAGTTGCCGGGTCATATGCAGCTCTTAAACGCTGTGCAATGCTTGTTGCTGGCGACGGCGGAGCGATGATACTGGGAGCGGCTGCGGGCATTCCTGTTGTTTCAATATTCGGACCAACCAATCCGCTCAACAGGTATCCCATCACAAATCACCTCAGCAGGTACATATGGCTTGAGAAAGACTGCTCTCCATGTATAAAAGACGGTCACTTCCCCAGAAAGACTGATCATGCCTGCATGGAGGAAATAACCCCTGACATGGTATTTGCCGAAGTTACAGATATTTTGGAAAAATCTCCGCAGAAATAATAAGATTGAACATTCACCCGTCCGGATGTTAAAATTCACTCATGATCCATGTACACAGAGCCCCATCGGGCAAAGCAGTAATTCCTGTAATCTCAGAATATCTTAAAAACAATAATCTCCTTAGCGGCAAAGTCTGCTGCATACTGCCCACAGGCAGAAACAAGCGCTCTCTGGCACTCAGGTTGAGTCAATCGGAAAAATCTCCGGTAATACTGAGCATCCCTGAGTTCAATTCTTATCTTTTCAGAGCAGAAAAACCTGTTGTTCCCCAAGAGTTAAGACACTTCTATATGAAACAGGCAGCAGAACGCCTCAGTCTGGATGAGAAGCTTGCCCTTTTTAAACGGACCGACCCTGATTTCCTTGAAAACTTCATCACCTTCACCGAAACAGGAAACGCCTTCTTCCGTTTTTTCAGGGAAATTAAAGGCGAACTCATAACAGCAGAAGAGCTTGCCGGACATGCTTTATATACAGATTATGAAAAACAGACTCACATACTCTATTCCCTGTGGTCGGCATATATTTCCGTTTTGAATGAAAACGGTCTGTGCGACAGTGCGGAAATGTTCGATAATCCGCTTTTTAATCAGTTTTTTACGGACAGATTCTCTGATTTCGTGTTCCTTATAACCGGTTTTCTTACACGGCATGAGATACGGACGCTTAAAATGCTTTCCGAAATCGGGAATATCCACCTTTTTCTCCACTTTCTGGGAGAAAAAACAGTTAATCACAAAGAAATTGAAGAAGCATTACAGATAGTAATACAGGATGATGAAAATATTGTGCATAATACAGGTTTTGATGTCGTTGAAACTGGTTCCCGTCTTGAGGAGTATGAATTCATAACCGAAAAAATATATGAAGCGTCAGGTAAAGGGATACCCCTTAACCGCATGGCCGTAATTCTTCCTGATGAAAAAATGAAGTCATACTTCATAGAAAACGATATTTACAACCTTTTCAACATAACATCAGGAATAGACGGAACATACTCTGAAATATATCAGATTACGGACATTTTGAGACAAGCGGCCGAAGAAAATATGCGCAGTCAAGGCTTGGTAGACATAGAAACCATGGAAAAAATAGCCGTTCAGCCGTTTTTGCAAAAAATAAGTGGTTTTGCTCCCCTTAAAGACAGGATAAAAGATCTCATAGCCTTGAAACGGCTTGCTGTAAACATAGATGAAATAGCCGATTTTCCCTCTGTCCGTAAGGTTTTATACCCTTTTTTAAAAGAGACACACTCCACATTGCCGGAAGCTGCACATAAGCTTTCAGCTATTGCTGAAATTTATCTGGAAAACACTGAAGATGAAAGGGAAAAGCAGCATGGAACAATTGTGCTGAAAGAACTTAAAAGACTGAGAGCAGTTTATGCTCCGGTGGATGATTCTCTTCCTCTGCAAACCGCCCTCACCTTGCTTATGAACAGTATAGCACGTCTCAGCTTTCACCGCCCCGGAGGCGAAGTCACTGTTATGGGACTTCTGGAAACAAGGAACATGCAGTTTGATGCAGTATTCATCCCCAATATGAATGCTGATGTTTTTCCGCCTTCAAGTGACAAAGACCTCTTTCTTAATACAGAAATACGCCGCAACCTGCGCCTTCCAACCTTTCAGGACAGAGAACACCTAATCAAAAACTACATGAGCCAGATAATATCTAAAAGTAAATTTGTTTATATATCATGTATATCAAGGGACAAGGGAGCATCATACCGCAGCCCGTTTCTGGAAGAGCTGATAATAAAAAATAAACTGCAGGTACGACCCTATTCCTCATCCGGCTTCCGTATATTTCAAACTTCGGATAAAGGGATCAAACTCCATGAATCGGAGGCATTTAAAAAGGACACAGCAATAGCCGGAAAACTGAAAAAACGGGGTATCTCCGCCACTATGCTGAACGATTATTTGGCCTGCCCTTACAGGTTTTATGCAAAATATATCATAGGGCTCAAAACAGCAGACAGACCGGAAGACTCCATACCCCCGTATGAGTACGGAAAGACCCTGCACAGCGTGCTTGAGGGAATATATTCCGAAGGCATACCTGAAACTGCGGATGAGCTTCATAGGCGTGTTTACGATGAATTTCTCCGGTCAATGAGCAGGTTTGATGCATACAGAATTAATCCTCTGGAAAGAGAGCAGGTAAATGATCTTGCTGAAAGGCTTTATAGCTTTGCTGAGAATGAAATACACCGCTTTGCCGAAGGGTGGAGACCGAAAACAGAAGAGGATGAACTTAAAGCAACGATAAACGGAATGCGCCTTCACGGAAGGCTGGACAGAACAGACGAAAACAACGGCAGAACAGCTATAATTGACTATAAACTGAAAACTGTCAAAGAGTTCAGAGATTTTAACCCTGATAAAATAAAAGACGTGCAGATGCCTCTTTATGCTCTGCTTTTTTTGTACAAACACGGAAATCTGCCGGACGAAATTCTTTGGTATGACTTAAAAAAAGAGTTCAAAACCGTAAAAGCATTTGACGTAAGCTGCATTGATCAGTTCAGAGAATTTCTGGATGGACTGCTGAAAAGGATAGCAGATCCTGAACAGGAATACCCCAGAACCGAAAGGCAGGCGGACTGCCTCTACTGCGATTATTCTGATCTCTGCGGGAGAAGCTAATGAAAAACCTTGATAATAAAAGCAATATAGCCCTTGTGGCATCGGCGGGAACAGGCAAAACATTCAACCTTTCCCTTCGTTATATAAATCTTCTCCTCAGCGGCGCACAGATGGAGCAGATTCTCTGCCTTACCTTCACAGTTAAGGCCACAGCGGAGATGCAGGAAAGAATCATTCAGGTTCTCAACGCACTGGCAGACGGCAACAGGGCGGACTTCAAAGGCGAGCGGCAGATACTTCGTGAGCATAACAGTCTTACAGATGAAGAACTTGAAAAAAGAGCCCGTCCTGTGCGGGACTATGTGCTTAAAAACTTTTCCCAGATGCGGATACGCACCATAGATTCATTTATAAACCGGATTATTTCCCAGTTTCCCTTCGAGGCGAATGTGCGTCCGGGGTTTTCAATTATTCAGGATAAGGAAAAGGAAGAGCTTGAAGCGGAAGCTTTTTTCAGTGCATACAATCTTTTTTCCGCAGACATGGGAGACATGCTTAAAAAAGCAGCCCGTGCCCTTGAGCAAACCCCCAAGTCCCTGATGGATGAGATCCGCAAACAGCAGTCGAATTTTGAAAATCAGCTTATAGGTCTGCCGGAGCTGGCAGAAAAATATAAAACAGATGCAGACTTATTCGCAGACCTGACCAACCGGCTTAATCACCACAGAAAACAAGCTGTTGAAGCTTCAATAAAATTCGGAACAGAGCTTTTACAGTCAAAGCTCAACGGAAATCAGAAAAAACAGGCGGAAGGTCTGGCAGCGTCAGGCAATCTGAAAAAGATAACAGATACTGCTCTTTACTGCAACTGCGACCCGGTCAGCGGTTATTTCAAAAGCTTTGACTACACTGAAGCTCAGCTTAGGGCATATTATGAAGTCATTGAAAACACAGGTAAATTCCTTGAAGCGAAAGGTGAGATGCTTGTCCGTTTGGCGGTTAAGTTTTACACCATGTTTTTTACAGAAGTGGAACGGATTAAACGTGTAAGAAATGTGCTGACCTTTTCCGATATCACAATGAAAGCATACAGTATGCTGGTTGAGAACAATATAGCAGAGGATACGGAATACCTTTATTTCCGTCTGGACGGCAGAATACTCCACATACTAATAGATGAGTTTCAGGATACCAGCCTTGCCCAATGGAAGATTCTTGAGCCGCTTGTTCAGCAGGCTCTTGCCGGAGTCGGTCAGCAGGATGCTGTGAAATCATTCTTTTACGTCGGAGACCCTAAACAGACTCTTTATAGGTTCAGGGGCGGAGAAAGCAGGCTTTTTGACACTGTAACAGAGAGCTACAGTGATTTTATAAACGAACAGAAACTTGATGTAAACTACAGAAGCGCGAAAGCAGTGATGGATTTCGCCAATGTTCTTTTTGACAGGTTTAAAGACGAAACTTTCAAATATTCCGAACAAACCGGGCATAGTGAGGAAAGCGGACGTGTTTCTGTGGAAATAATTGAGAAAGATACTAATCAGGAATACATGCTTAAATGCGTTGAAGATCTCATGAATCGAGGGTTCAGAGCATCGGACATTGCAGTTCTCACGGAAACGAACAGCAAGGCGGACTCCTGCACCGAATATCTTAATGAAAACGGGATCCCGGCACGGAGCGAAACGAGGCAGAAGCTCACAGATTCAGCACCTTTTAAAATAATAATGAATATTTTCAACCACATATTCTATGGTGACAGTCTGAACGCATTCGCCTTCCATATGACAGAACCGGCAGTAAGCACTGTTGAAGAAGCTGCCAAGGAAGGCTTTTGCGAAAAAATTCAGGCAGAGCTGGCAGAGTTTGCCGAACAGGTAAACGGACTGAACGGTCAGGCAGCCTTCACCAAGGCGATTAATGACTTTTTTCTGGCAGAACGCTTTGAAGGAGACGCAAACTTCAAAAAGCTGTGTGACATAGCAGTCAGCCTCCCTGTAACTGCTAATCTCCCTGCTTTCTTTGAGGAGTTTAAACGCAGGGCAGAATCTGAAAATGCTCTCTCCGCAGGCAAGTCTGAAGCTGTTACAGTCATGACCATTCACAAGTCAAAAGGGCTTGAGTTTGAGGCGGTCATTATATCTGATCTTGAAATAAGAACAAAGCCTGACGCAAACAGCACAAGGATGATATTTTACTCCGAAAGCGATTCAATGCTCGCTGACAGCATAATTTTCAACCATGGCGAAAAGCTCAACGGATTTGTGAGCGGCAGTTTCGCAGAAGCTTACGAAGCTGAGGAAAAAGCTGTCTACCACGACAGGCTGAACCTGCTTTATGTTGCTGTCACCAGAGCTAAAAGAGAACTCTACATCCCCATAAAGGAAACTCCGTCAAAAAACACCCTAGAACAAATGATAATGGGCAGTATAGAAATCCCCTGCTCTTTCGGCGTACCTTATACAAAATCCTTCACCCCCAAGACTGAAGAGAAGAAACGGAGAACGGAAAAATTTGAGCCCCGCCCGATTCCGGAATACCCGATTACGGAAGAGAGTGCAGACTTTTATGGCGAAAAGTTCGGGACTGCGCTCCATGAAGCAATTTTCCTTGGGGTTGATTTTAACGATGCTGAAGCAGAAGAAACAAGCCGCTTCTCTGTGATGAAACACTCTCCTTACCTTACCGATGAAGAAGGGGAAAAGATAAAAAACTATCTCCTGCTGCTGTATTCCGATCCGCTTTTCAGAACAATCACCGCTGATGCTGAAATATTCAGAGAAAGAAGCTTTTTTGACGGCACAGGGATAAAGACTGTGGATTTTTATTCAGTGACAGAGGACGCCGTATGGTGTCTCGACTTTAAAACAGGTGACATAAAGCCCCACATGGCTGAATATACTGAACAAATAAACGAATATGCCGGAATATTAAGCGCACTTTATAAAAAACCGGTCAAAAAATATCTTGTAAACTTCGTTTCCGGTTCGCTGGAATGGGTTGAGATTAAATAACCCTAGTCATTCCAGATATATGCCGCCATTGATATAATTCCATAGGCTATTTCATCGTGAATCTTTTCCGCAACACCGCTTTCAGACATTCCCAAACCTATAAAAAGCGGATTAATATGGTCAGGCGTGGGATGGTTATGCTTGGCTTCCGGTGCGCTTGCCATGTAGTCCAGCAACTTTTCACGCTCTCCCGCTGCAAGCATATTTTCAAGCCATTTATCAAACTCTTCAGCATATGGGACAGGTTCGGACACAGCAGGATAGTTCCCAAAATCATAGAGGTTATGGGTTGCACTGCCGCTGCATATTACAAGAACACCCTCTTCCCTCAAAGATTTCAGTCTTTTGCCTGTTTCATGAAGCTCAGTCGGTGAGGCGCCTCTTTTTATGGAAAGCTGGAAGGACGGAATATCCGCATCAGGGTACATACACATAAGAGGAACCCATGCTCCGTGGTCAAGCCCTCTTTCAGCTTTTCGGCATTCTATTCCGCTGTTGTTAAGGATTTCAGCTGTTTTCAAAGCCAGCTCTGGAAAACCTGCCGGATTGTATTTGAGTTCATAAAAGCGGCGTGGAAAACCGTAAAAGTCATAAATTGTTTCCATTGAAGGTGAGACAGAAACCATGTGAACAGGCGGCTCCCAGTGTGCAGAAACGCATATTACCGCTTTAGGGCGGGGAAGCTTAGTGCCTAGTGTGCGGAAGAAGTCCGCAGCTTTTGTTCCGTCATCAAGAATTATAGGCGCACCGTGAGATATAAATACAACCGGCAAGATATTTTTCATATGTCATTCTCCATCGTCTTAAACATATAAAAAACATATGATATAAACAAGGAAAAAAGGAAGGGGGCGCATCGCTGCACCCCCAGGACAGTATTTACGTGATTTTTCAACCACGCTTTCGACGCCGTTGTCAATGTTTCCCCTGCTGCCGCAATTTAAAACTTACGCCCTCCGTGTTCGGGAGAGGCGGCACGGGCTGAAATCCTTTTAAAGATTTCTGAAACGAAGAAGAAGCTCTCGGATTCTTTTTGAATAATCCTCTCCGATTCCGTTTTCTGACAGTCTTTTCATGCGTTCTATCTGATAATCCACATATTCCGCAAAACTCAGACCGCCTTCGGCGAAATCCGCTTCTGCCATATCTGAAAAAGGGAAAGAAACCTTGCGCTGCTCTGCCGCTGTTTTAGGCAGTTCTATCAGAACAAGATGCAGATAGTTAAGCTCTTTCATATTGATCTCGTCATCTGCTACAAGGTCAATGAGTCTGGTTATTACCTCTGCGGGAAAGTCTTCAGGATACCTGTAAACTCTGTCGCAGTACCTTATCTCTGATACAGGGATAAGCCTTGCCTTACGCCTCTCTTTAACAAGTGTTGTTTTAACATCTTCGGCGGTTTGCATCGTTTTACCCTGCCCTTTTTCAGTCTTATATTGTTCAAAGCAGGAATCATGCCAAAAAAATCAGGAAAAAATTGCCATTGAGCTGCAAAAAGGAAGGGCTCCTGCGGAATAAATCCGAGGAGCCCGTTAACCCGCGGCTTTATACAAAGCCGTATAACTCATATACCATTCAGGGTAATTCAAATATAGATATCACTATATGTCAGATCAATCTTTTAGCTTTAGTCAGAACAGTTTCAAGGTCTTCCGCCAGTCTGTTAACAACAGCGCATCCATCCGGCTCCTGAGAGGCAATCTCCCTGCATTTTGCAAGAACTCTTTCGAGCCGGTCAATTGGGGCGGAGCTTTTTATATCATCATTCAAAGTATCTTCTTCAGACCAGTGCATGACACATCTCCCGTCTTTACCTAATCGGTTGCCGGGTCCATGTCTTAAGCACCCTAGCCGAACAGGTGTTCAGTTACTAGCACTCATAAGGTAAAATGCGGGTAAAGAACGGCGGTTTGAAACAGAAATACTTATAAAAAGTGAAAAATGATGTATATCCCGTAAAAGAACGGAACAATTTTCCTACAGGTCTATTTTTTCCATCACACTCTCAACTTTCCGGCTCATTCCTGTTTCCCTGTTTCTGCGGTAATCCATCTTAATAGCTATTGATATACGGTTGCAGTCTCCAAGCTCTTCCACTGCGGCATTGATAACCCCAAGCACATCGGATGGTTTATCCCCTTCGATTATTGTGCCCATAGGCGTAAGCCGCCACTCAAGACCGCTGTTTTTAATAACCTTAACCGCCCTGGCAACATACTCGGACACACTTTCCCCTTCACCCAGCGGTGTTATGGATACAAAAGCCATAGCGCTCATGATACGCCTCCTTTATTTTTCTCAACTTTGCTGATAGTATAAACTTAATTTAATGTAATGAGGAAATAAATGACTGAAAAAAAACGGATCAACGTAAACTTCTTTAATATAGAATCACAGGAGGACGGGGTTTTCATGACCCTTTCCGAAAAACTTTCCACCCTTTTTGACAGCGGCATGGACTACGGCTTTTTTGAAACAAAAAGCCGGGAAATAATGTTCAAACTGTTTGAATCATTTGAGGTTAACAGTTATCCCGCCTACCTTTTCGGGCTCATAAAAGAAAAATCAAACTGGCCTGTGTGGTATGACAGAAACGGAGAACTGAGCGAGGTTCCGCTCAACTCCGGTACTCTGGGCGACATAACCTATGGCCTCGCACTCCCGCAGGACAGACTTATCCTCACCGCATCAGGCACAGCAGGCAAAGGTGCTTTTACGGAGTTTCTCCGGTGGCTGGCAGATGACAATACCGTTATTCTTGACCCTGTCTTCATAAACGACGCCTACAACAAAATACAAAACTGGGAAGTTTTCAGAAAATTTGAACTAAGTGTTGAAGCCCCCACGGCGGATTTTGTCGATACTGTTCTCACCAGCGAATCAGGACGTGAACTCGGTTCGATCATGGGTACTCTGGAAGGACTGAAAATGGATATAACCGTCAGCATGGGCAACACAAAAGGAAGCATGTCCGCACCTCAGCTTAAGGCGCTTCTCGGAGGAATTCTCTCAGATAACTATGCCAGAAAGCTCACAATCACAGGCAAAGGGTTTGAGGACGAAGCAAGCGAAAGCATAGATGTAATGAGCGCAAAACTTAAATACTCGGCGGATGTTGCAGTAAGCAAAACATACCTTAGCCCCGATGAGGCCCGCACAGCTTTTCTTGAAGGATATTACAACAACCAGCAGTATCTTGTGAAAGAGGACTAACGGACTATCTCCGGTTTTTCATTCTTAATATGATGCAGGACAGCGTTAAAACCCTTGGCGGCGGTTTTAAAGTTTTCCTCCTGCACATTGGAATCGCTGACCTCACGTCCGTAGACTGAACCCTCGAATGAGTTTTTTATCACTCTGGCAAGGAAAGCCGTGCATGCTGTTCTGTCCGGTTTTCTGTTTGAATTCATACACTTTTCCAGAATATCAGGCAGCTCCTCCTGACTTTTGCACCTGTGAACAAGGGGAAGCTCATCGAAAAACATATCTGCAAAAACAACCGCAGGAGTGCCTGTCAGTGCTGCCTGATAAGCCACTGTTCCGGAAACAGTGATAACGGCGAATGCTCCCGCCATAAGTTCCCAGTTGTCTGCCTCAGGATGAACAAGAATAGCATTGGGCAGATCATTTACAGCATTGTAAAACTCCCTGACCCTGTCACCTACCGCCTGTGGATGTTCCTTGACAACCACCACGGCGTCCGCAGGTATTGAGCGGGCGATATTCTGGATTATATGGAACTGATCCGAATTGTACGCTCCTAAAAGATCGATGCTTGCTTCCGGCTGCATATGAAGATTATATACGCAGTATTTCATACCGCTGAGAAAAGAGATATCTTTTGAAAGACGAAGTCTTTTCAGCCTTTTGGCATTATTGCGGCGAAAGATGCGCTGATCAAACAGATAATCAAGATCCGGGCGGGTCATATCCTTATCACGATGAAACATCATATATGACAAATGTTTTGCAAATTTACGCATATTCTTTGCACTGAAAAGAGCGTAGTCACGCATTCTGTGAGCATAATCAGGCACAGGGCGGCGGCTGACAAATTCATCATAAAAAGCTTCTGCTGTCTCAAGATCCGAATCGAATGCCGGATTATCCAGAAAAAGCCTGTCCTGAAATAAGCCTTTGAAAAAAGTAAACCTGCCGTTTGGGATCCTTGTGGTCGCAGGAACAAGGTAAGGGATACCGCATTTTTCCGCCGCTGCTGATGCGGCAGCTTCCGCAGCCCACGTCACCTCACCGAATATGACATCCAGCCCGTTGTCTGTAATAAACTTCTTTATCATAGAGTAAGCAGCGGCAATATAAGGATAGCTTTTTTCACGGGGTTTCCGGCGTAAGAGACGGTCGGACATTATTATTGCCGATGCCTTGTACGGCGAATATTCTTCCATCTCAATAACAGAGGAAATGTCAGTATCATTATTTGCTGAAGCGGAAGAAAGATTCAGTATTCTGCTGTCCTCAACACCTTTTGATTTGAGAAAGTTTATCCAGTCCGGGTCTCCGGTGGCGATCCAGTAGGTGTCTGCGTCTATATACTGAGAAATTCCATAAAAAGTTTCCGTTCTTAAATAGTTAACAACAAATGCCGCTTTCACATGCCGCTCCTGCGGACATCATAAAGGAGTCCGCTTTTAATAATATATATAGCAAGAAACAGGCTGTAAGCCGCTTCTGATGAAACAAGCGCAAGCGCTGCCCCCTTTTCTGAAAACGCAGGAATAAGCAGAAAAGAGAGGAGGAGTCCAAGCATTTTCGCACCGATAGTCAGATTAAGAAAAGCCTTACCTCTGTCAAAGCACACCAATGTCTGCGCTCCCATTATATTGTTAAGTGCGAAAAAGAAAAGATAAACAGCAAGCATCCGCAAAACAGGTACGCTCGGCATAAATTCTTCGCCCAGAACAAGCCTTACACCGAAATCTGAGAAAATAAAAATCACTGCTGCAAGAACCGCTGAAAAAGCTACGACAGCAGTACCCGCTTTTTTGATAAAGATGAACCATTCGTTCTTTGATCTCGCCGCAGTTCTCCGTGAATGCGGAAAAATTGCCTGAAAAACAGGGGAAAGCATCGCCCTCACGGCATCCATAAGTTTTTCTGCCGAACCATAAAAACCCACAGCAGCATCACCGGAGATAAACCCCAGGATCACTGTATTAGTTATCTTGGCAAAATTATCTGTCATTGCTTTGGCAAAATAGATGAAACCTTCCCTGAGCCCTCTGATTACTTCATCGAAAACAGGGCGAACAAAGTTAAGACCAAATTTGGCATACACTGTCCATATACCGTAAGCACCAGCCAGAGTGTAGGCGATAAAGTTTGCCGCCGGTACAAGCTCATAATCTGCACCGGTTCTGACAGTGAGAAAAATAAGAAGAAGATACCCTGCCTTAACCGAAACAAGACAGTATGCAATAAACTTCATCCGCTCCATTCCTCTGTAAAACCATGAGGGAATAAGAATCTGTCCGCATATCATCCCGAAGGTCAGCAGGATAAGCTGACGCTCCTCACGGAACTTATCCACAGAAACAGTAAGAATCAGAATAATTATAAATCCGATACCACCAAGAATCAGTTTGCCCGCCATAACATTGTGAAATATTGCGGATAACCGTTTTTTATCATGCTGATTTTCGGCTATCTGAATTGTTCCCCACATGTCATAACCGTAATCCACAAGGAATATAAAATATGTAATAAGTGACTGGGCTAAGATAACAAGACCATATTTTGATGGACCCAAAACACGGACAAGATAAGGAACGGCGGCTAAAGATATTGCATATGTAATAAGCTGAAGAATAAACAGGGAAGATGCGTTGGAGAATATCCGTTTTGCGTCCGATTTCATGAAAATGAGATTATATCAGAAACCTGCGGCAGTCAATATACCTCACACACTCTTCATTAATAGAGGCTAAGGATGCCCTTTGAAGTATTTCAGCCCTACAGACAAAAACTTCGACATATGATTAAGTGCTTTGCGAAGCTTTTCCTGATTATACATAGACAGACTGTCAGGGTTCACAAATTTGCTTATACCCTCTCCTGCATACGCCTGCCTTATCTGCTCATTCAGCGTTATATCCACAAGGATTTCATAGGCGTCCTGTGTCTGCGAAACAAGTTCATCCGAAAGAATCTTCTTACGCCGAAGATGTTTAAGCCGCTCAATAGTATTTAAATCATTCAGACCGCATTTCAGCGTAAAAGCACGGGTGACATCCACAATAAATGCCAGAGCCGCAACCTTCATATTCATTTTTCCGGCATGTTCTCCCTCTTTCTCAGTTATAAACTTGCCGAAAAGATTAATCGGCTTGCGCTGATTAGAATCGTTTTCAAGCATATATATAAGAAAAATGGGCTTCTGAGAAATTTTCATATTAATATACTCCCTGAGTTCCCAGACAAGCTTCTCATCACCTGCAAGCCCATCATAATCGAAAACAATATTACTCCAGAGGATGCTTTTGCCTGCCGAACCGTCCACCCAATGTCTAACCTTGTTTTTCCAATCGGAAAGCCTCATGGACATTTCAGGGTTAGTCACCATAACGTTGCCGGGACATTTTTTGTAACCGACATATTCAAGACTGTCCGTGAACATAGCCCCGAATTTCAGAAACATTTCTATCTCCTCATCCGTTGCATCATCAGCAAAAATGAATCCGTTGTCCTGATCGGGGTCAAGCATCATCTCTTTACGCCCGCCGCTGCCCATTATAATGAGAGAGTGTCTGACTTTGGTGATATCGAAGCCTGTCTCGGCGGCAAACTTCTCAGCCGTGAGTTTGTAGACTTTTTTCTGTATATTAAGATGCACAGAGGAAATAACGGGCAGAGCATCGTATGTGAGCCTAGAGCTGCTTACAACGCTCTCAGCTATTTTATAAAGACCCTGATAAGATGTACGAAGCTCATCCAGACCGGAAACACCTTCAATATATGTGCTGTGGATTGTGGTATTCCGGAAAAGAGAACGCATTATATCATTATTGGAAATAATTCCGACCGGCTTGTTTTTCATCGAAATAAGGGCATACTCCTGCGCTTTCGTCTGCATCTCACCCAATGCTTCCGCCAAAGGGAACTCAGCAGGCAGCACAAGGGGTTCTTTCTCCATGAAATTTTTCACGACCGGAGCCTGAAGACTGCTTTCAATATTTGAAAGAAACCTGTGAACCATGTGTTTGCTGGTAATAAGCCCCGCAAGGGACTCGTTTTCATCCAGAACAGCAAGGGCGCCGATATTGTGTTCAGACATTATTTTGCCTGCATCCATTACGGTATCTGTTGTTTTTACAGTTATTACAGGGCTTGTCATATAGCTGCCCACGGGTTTATATGTGCGGGATTCAATATTACCCGTACTTTTCCCCGTGACTGCATTTATGCGTCCGGTGACAAGACCATAGAAACGTTCCCTGAAGTCTTCGGAAACCTCCATAAGCTTATATATACTTAACTCAGGTATGAAGATAAGGTCGGAGTTGTCAGATGCCATTGCGCTGACATGATACACAGACTTTCCCACGAAGTTTGAAAGCCCGGCAAAATCACCCTCAGCCGCAACAACCTTGAGACCGGAATCACTGTAAAGCTCCACACTGCCACTATAAACAAGGTAGACTCCCTTGTGGTAGGATTCGCCTTTCTTAAAAAGCACTTCCCCCTGCTCCACAGATACAAACTCTCCTTTTTCAAGCAAAATCCGCATACGGGAATATTCAATACCTTTGAAAACATAAAATCTTGTGAGTCTGTCCAGAATATCTATTATTCCGTTCATGGAACTGATTTCCATAAATCCTCCGAAACGATTTTCAGCATCAGACTGAATATACAAAACAAGTATGCACGATAATCAACCGCCATTCTACACATCGCAAAACATGCCATGACAGCCTTTTTCCTTTGATTATATACATATCGGATTTTTTTAACAGACCAATTTTATACCTTCTGAAAATTTATACACTATTAATCATATAGAGTAAAACAAATATGACTTGTGTTTCAAAAGCTCATTACTGCATCAGACATACATACATAAAACATTAATAAAAAACAATTTTCATTAAAAACTTATTTTTAAACATAAAATAAACACCCGCATTAAACAAACCATTTATGAATTTATTTATTAATCATGAATTCTATACCGCTGTCTCATTAATAATTAATCAAATAACTTTAAATAAACTTACATAGATATTAATTTTTTACACCTTATATCAACGTATTTGTAACATTATACAGTATTTGAATTAATAAAATCTTCTTGACAAATATCACTTATATAATTTAATAATACATACATAATATAAAGTAGTTTTAAATTAAGGCGCATACGGATTTAAACATGTATTAAACCGTATAATTGAAACTGCTTGTACTTTTATACTTTTTCTAAAACAGGTAGGAGGTCTTTATGAACGCTCACGAAATCGTGAACTCTGACAGGTTCAAAAACCTTGTCAGAAAGAGGTGGACTTTCAGCTACATAATGCTGGCAATCCTCTTTGTTGTGTATTTCGGGTATCTGTTCCTTATTTCGCTGGACAAGGAACAGATGATTCATCTCGTAACACCCAACATCACTCTGGGAATCGCTCTCTTTGTAGCAGTTATTGTAATCGCATGGGTTCTGACAATCATCTATGTTCTCTGGGCTAACAGCTCATATGACAAAGAAGTCGAAGAACTTAAAAAGATGCTGAAATAAGGGAGACACACTCATGAATGAAGTTATTGCTCAGAGACTCGCAAACTTTCAGGCCGGCAAGGCAGACCCGATAGCACTTATTTTCTTTGCTATAATAGTTGCCGGAACACTGATGATTACATACTGGGCTGCGAGAAAAACAAAAACCACTAGCGAATTCTACGCAGCAGGGCGCAGCGTAACAGGTTTTCAGAACGGTCTTGCCCTCGCCGGCGATTATATGTCTGCCGCTTCTTTCCTTGGTATATCAGGCATGGTTGCTCTCCGCGGTTATGACGGTGCAATATATGCTGTAGGCTGGCTTGTGGGATGGCCCGCTCTTATGTTCCTCATAGCAGAGCCTCTCAGAAACCTCGGTAAATTCACATTTGCAGATGTTGTTTCATCAAGGCTTAAAAACCGTCCCATCCGTATAGCATCCGCAGTCGGCGGCATCCTTGTTGTTCTCTGCTACACTATCGCTCAGATGGTGGGCGCCGGCAAGCTTATCCAGCTTATGTTCGGCATGCCTTATGAACTGGCTGAAATCCTTGTGGGCACAGTTATGCTTCTGTACGTTCTTTTCGGCGGAATGCTTGCTACAACATGGGTACAGATAATCAAGGCTGTTCTTCTTCTGTTTGGTATAACTATTCTTGCGGGACTCGTTCTCTTCAAGTTCGGGTTCAACCCCGCAAATCTTTTCGGAGCAGTAAGCGACACATACGGATTTGAAACAATGTTCAAACCCGGCGGGTTTGTAACAAGCCCCATAGAAGCCCTTTCCCTTGGTCTGGCGCTGATGTTCGGTCTGCTTGGTCTGCCCCACATCCTTATGAGATTCTTCACTGTGCCCGATGCTAAAGAAGCAAGAAAATCAGTTGCTTACGCAACAACTTTTATCGGATATTTCTATCTGGTTATCCCCATAGTCGGCTTCGGCGCAGCAGCCCTCGTCGGTCAGGAATTCATAACCGGAATAGATAAGGGTGGAAACATGGCTGCACCCATCCTTGCAGCGGCACTCGGCGGCAAACCTTTCCTCGGTTTCATCGCAGCAGTTGCTTTTGCTACAATTCTTGCGGTTGTTGCAGGTCTCACACTTGCCGCATCTTCTGCAATGAGCCATGATATTTATGTAAGCGTGTTTAAGAAAGGTCAGGCTACTGAGGCGGAGCAGGTTAAAGTTGCAAGAATAGCAACAGTTGTATTTGGCGTTACTGCAGTTGCTCTGGGAATCCTTTTCAAAAACCAGAACGTTGCTTTCCTTGTGGGTCTTGCATTTGCAATAGCAGCAAGTGCGAACTTCCCTGCCCTGCTTCTTTCTATTACATGGAAAAAGTTCAGCACAAGAGGCGCAGTGTGGTCAATCATCGCAGGTGCTATTTCCGCTTCTCTCTGCATTCTGTTCAGCCCTGTTATATGGGTTAACATTTTTGGATTTGAGAAAGCTATATTCCCCCTCAAAAACCCCGCTATCGTCTCTATGAGCATAGCTTTCCTTGCGGCTTACATAGGTTCTGTAACGGCTCCTGAACCTGAGTCACAGGAAAAATTTGAGCAGGAAAAAATAAGAACATACCTCGGAGTAGGTGCGGAGTAAATCTTCCATCTCTTTAATAACTTAAACAAAACAAAAAAAGGAGCCTCACGGCTCCTTTTTTTATGCTTTAATTAATTCCTTCAGAATGCTTTCAGCCCTGTCAGAAAAGATCATATCAATACCCTGTATGGCTGCGAAACGTCTGTAAGCATTAATATCATTTACAGAATATATCCAGAGTTTCAGCCCGTTATCCTCACAGTATGAAACAAGCTGCGGGCAGACAAGATTTTTTGCCACGCACACACCGCCCCCGGATTTGCGAATAATTTTCAAAAGTTTATCCGGCAGAGTCCGGCATCTCAGTGAATGGAAATATCCCTGATAAAGCTCACGAGGAACAGACTCAAAAACATTTTTTCCTGTGAATACATTATATTTCTGTAATTTTATTCGGTTCTTTGAGAAAAACTCCGTAACCCTTCCCCTTAAGCCATATGCAAAAAGGCTCTGGTGTGAAAGGAATAAAGGAGCGGAAAAACCTTCCACATTGAAATTCATAAGAGAAAGGGCACACCAGGAAACAATGGCAACCTGCTTTTCCAAGCCGTATTTCTGTATAAGCCGGATATGTTCTTTCTCAAAACCGATGTCCTTAACATCCAGACAGAAAACTGTGTCAGGGGAAAACCTTTCCCTGAAAATTTTTAAGGAATCATCAAGGCGGGGAATAGGTTCATCCTGATATATCTTAATTTTATCAATATCTTTGCTATCGCTGGCAGGGAAGCTTAGTCCCTGCACATATGGATCGTGAAAGACATAAAGAACACCGTCCTTTGAAGCTCTGGTATCTATTTCAAAATATTTTACGGAGCTTTTTGCCGCCTCACAGAAGCCTGAAAAGGTATGCTCCGCCGGAGCATATCCCCTGAAACGGTGACTCAGAAGCTTTTCCGCAGGTGTTTTCATCATCATCTTCATCCTCTCCGGTGCAATATAACAAATTGGCATGCGGACTGCTACTTATAAAAAAACGAAAAAAACCGGAGGCAAAAAATGCAGGTCACAGCAAAAAGCATAATGCTGGAGCAGTATAATAAACTTCTTAAAAACGATACATCCGCCACTGTTTTATCAGCAAAACAGAGTGCCAGTCCTCTTCTGATAGGTCAGACAGATACATCAAGCTCTTCATCCGCACTTGACACAGTGCAGATTTCTCAGGCAGCTCTTGATATGCTGAAAAGTTACACATCCGAAGATGCAACAACAACGGAAGCGCAGAAAGCTGCTCTGGAAAAATTTTTCCAACTCGGCTCAAGCTTTTTCGGAACTGAAGGAAACACCAACCTTGAGGCTGTGCTGGCGGCACTGGAGGAAAACTTACAGGAAGGCGACAGTGACAGTCTGCTGAAAACCATAGCCGAATCAAACAGGGCAGCGAACGCCGGACATGGATACATCAGCTACAGTTCTGACGTTTCATCACTTTTTGAATAAAGCTTTTTGTCAAAATAATACAGTATCGAAGCGGGGATAAGCTTTTCTATAATCCCCGCATTTTTGCTGTCCGCCTCTGTTTCGGAAAAAAATCTGTTCATCGCAAAACCTTTGAAACAGACTCCTTTCTCAAACAGAAACGAACGGTTCAGAACAGCTTCGTTAACACAGCCAAGCTTATCCGGAATAACTATAATTACTCCGAGACCGCACTTTTTGGCTATTTCCCATGTCATGCGTCTGTAATCCAGAGGAACTGCTATTCCGCCCGCTCCTTCAACTATCACAACTTCTGATCTGTCTTCATTTATCTCTCTCACCGCTTCATCAAACGGAAAGTTATCAAAACAAAGGCAAGGTGCAACCGGCGGTTCGGCTGTAAAAAGTGTGCGTGCATTGTATATGCCGGAGAATGATTTAACAAAAGCGGCGTCATTATCAGCCGGATAACCTGTCTGCACAGGTTTTATGTATGACACCTCCATACCCTCATCATGAAAATGCTTCGCAAGGAGTGCGGAAAAAAATGTCTTTCCTACTCCTGTTCCGGAGCCGGAGATAAAGAATCTCACCCCAGCACCTCATCCACAGAATCACGGGCGATGCCAACAAGTGTTTCAGTCTCGTCCTTACTGATCACATAAGGCGGCATGAAGTATATAATATCACCAAGGTTCCGAAGCAGAGCCCCATTCTCCACCGCCTTGCGGTAAATCTGAAATCCTGTGCGGAGACCGGACTCAAAAGGAATTTTCCCGTTTTTGTCTTTCACCAGCTCCACAGCAGACACAAAACCCGTGTGCCTTATCTCCCCTACATGCGGATTATCTGCAAAGGCGTCCTCTATACACTTTCTCATATGCTCAAACTTGGGCTTGTTTGTCTCTATAACATTCTCTTCACGGAAAATTTTCAGAGTCTCCGCCGCAACGGAACAGGCAAGAGGATTTCCGGTATAGCTGTGGCTGTGCAGAAAAGCCTTTCCTGTGGAGTAATCATCGTAAAACCCGTAGAATATCTCATCCGTGGTCATAACAACACTAAGGGGCAGATAACCGGAGGTTATCCCTTTGGAAAGGCAAAGCATGTCAGGGCAAACTCCCGCCTGTTCAAGGGCGAACATTGTGCCTGTTCTGCCGAAGCCCACTGCTATCTCATCAAAAATAAGGTGAATATCAAGCGCTGATGTGAGCCTGCGAAGCTTAACAAGATATTCCGGCGGGAACATCTTGAACCCTCCGGCACACTGTATCAAAGGCTCAACAAGAACAGCAGTAAGTATCTCTGCATTTTCCGTTAAAGCCTGTTCCATAAACCCAAAGCACTCAACAGCGCATTTTCCCCGTTTTT
>OBLN01000105.1_pt1 | contig 29936 bp, 33 predicted proteins | sample 1519301 | NCBI WGS metagenome assembly OBLN01 (sample SAMEA2452533, study PRJEB22499) | sediment metagenome | reverse complement strand
CAGACACTCTACCAACTGAGTTATTGCGGCTCTTGGCATGGCGCTTACGCGCGAACCACACTAATGAAGTTATTGCTTTTAAACCTTTTGATTGCAAGGGTTTGAAACCCTCTTTTTCCACCCAACTTTTTCCACCCTATGATAATGATGATGATAATATATGCTTCAACATATATGTTCCAGTAGAAACAAAGGGGATAAAGCATACTCATCATTTATATAGAGTAACTTCTGCTGATTACATAGCCAGGATATTATACAACCGAGAAGACAATATCATGCCCGCATCCTGTCTTATTGTCCGGACACAATGCTGATAAGTTCGCCGCAACGTGGGCAAGTCTGCTTATTCGTCAGCTTATTAAACTCTATACTAAACATTCCCCTCTTAATAAGTAACTCCCCACATTCCGGACAGAACGTATTCTCATGTTCGGTTCCGGCGACATTTCCCAGATACACATACTTCAGGCCTTCCTCTTTAGCAATATTATATGCCATCTCAAGGGTATTCAATGGAGTTGATGGAATGTCCTGTAATTTATAGAAAGGATGGAAACGTGTAAAATGAACAGGAGTATCATCACCAAGATTATCACGTATCCACACAACCATTTCCCTTATCTCCTCAGGTGAGTCATTGAGTGTTGGTATGATGAGATTGATAACCTCAACATGCATTCCAAGTTCCTTTGCAAGCTTTGAAGACTCAAGTACAGGTGCCAATTTTGCACTTGTGATATTCCTGTAGAAATCTTCCGTAAAAGCTTTGATATCAACCCTGAAAGCATCCAGGTACGGAGCTATCATTTCCAGTCCTTCCCGCGTGATGTATCCATTGGTCACATATACGGTTGCCAGTCCTGCTTCCTTTGCCAGTCTGGCGCAGTCATAAGTGTACTCGAACCAGATAGTCGGCTCATTATAGGTCCATGCAATAACTTTTGCCCCTGAAGCCACAGCCCGTTCAACAGCCATCTCAGGACTCATTTCAATGGCATTCGCCTCGTCTATATCTATTTGCGATATGGTCCAGTTCTGACAATGCTTACATCTGAAATTACAACCGATGGTACCAAGGGAATACGCCAGTGAACCCGGATGGAAATGGAAAAGCGGCTTTTTTTCTATAGGGTCCAGTGCCTCACTTGAAACAACATTATAGTTAAGCGTGTAGAGAGTGCCTCCCCTGTTCTCCCGTACGGCACAAAATCCCCTTTTCCCCGGCGATATCCTGCACCTGTGACTGCAAAGCTTACACTGCACCTTACCATCATCAAGTTTCTCATAAAGCATTGCTTCTTTGATCATCAAAATCCCCATTTAAAAATGTGGTCTCATTATTGATGAACTTAAGCTCTAAAGTATCTGTAAAAGATATCATGGGCTGAGCTGATGTTTACAACAGCAGATTCAGCCTTGCGTCAAAAATAGTCTTTGTTACATTGAGCTTAATGTCTTCCCCGGCGTTCCCTTCCAGGAAAAATAAAACTGCCGTTTCATTTGAATTTATTGAATAACCCGCCGGATCTATACCCGAATCTTTTGCCATTGTTTCAAAGAATGTAACCCATGAGGACGGATATGATGTTTCCACGGTCATTGTCATATCTGTGAAAAGTATACCCTCCCAATACAGGGAATCAGAACCATTCGTCCTGACGTTCAGTTCTTCAACAGAATTACTACTAACACTTCTTTTAGGACCATTGATATCTATAACATTGATATTCATAGTGATATTGGTCGCGTTGTCAGTCATTTCCATATCGATATGGGGTGCAAGGCGCATCAGAGAATAATTATTTTGTGAGATCAACAGAGCTCCGTTCTCATACACTAACTTCTGGTCAACAAAATAATTGTTGTCAGAAATATAACTGACAGTTCCCAGATTCACGAGAACAAGGTCACTGTCGTAAGTAAGACCGGGTGTATTTGCTACAATGTTCAGGCTGAAGTTCTCTTCATTTATTGCCAGCCTTCCACCGGACTTACCTGAACTGAATACAGGCAGGGACCCACCTCCCATCTTAATAGGAATACTTACAGAAAGGCTTGTAGAAGTATCAGTTCTGACATAGGCTGAGAGAATATCAACCTCATTTTTCATCTCTGCCATATCATAGAAAACATTGTCCATATGAGATTGTTCGGCAGCGGTTTTCCACTCAGGGATATATTGCACATTGACAACGGTGATTACAGATACAATTATACCCAGAAGAAGAACAGCAGAGACAACACTGGAAACTGCATTTTCACAAAACTCCAGCCTTTTAATTTTCATCTGCATCGCTTCCCCCTGTTTATGACTCCGGAAACCGTATGTTGTCCTGTATGACTTTCCTTATTCGTATTCTTCCGCATTCTCATCCTCACCCTCATATTTACCTCATATAAAAAATACGAACACAAGGTAAGCTATGGACATCATCATTATTGAATGCTTGAAACCTGCATGAATGTTTCCATTCCCCATTTTTCCTGCAACAAGTCCTGAGCCGAAACCCTGTATCATAGCTGCATGGAAGAATAGCAATGTGTACCTTTCAAGATCGAAATCAATTATAAAAGCAACTCCTTCAAGTCCGCCTTCGGTGGATGCTGGCATAGCCGGAAGGAAATAAGCTGCAAGGATATAAACAATGAACAAGAACACCATGAATGATATGTAGATTATAAAGACATAAACGAACATCTCTGCATTACGCTCTTTCTTAAGCTGCCTCTGCATGTCAGCGTCATTAGCCGCTATTGTCAGCACACTTTTGATATCACTTGTAGCTTCATTTGCATTGATTATAAGATTGATTATACGCCTTGTCATATCAGTACGGATCCTGAATTCGAATTTCTGCAATGCATCATCCAGCTTTGTTCCCCAGGATATGTCACTAACAAGACGTTTTACCTCTGAATGCAGGACACCGATCTTTAGTTGCATGCTCATGACGATAGCATCCACAAGAAGAATGCCAGCCTCATTGATACTTGCAAGATTGTATAGAAAATCGGGAATCGTTGATTCTATCTGCTTTATACGATAAGTGCGCAGTTCATCGAATATAATAAAAGGTACCAGCAATATGAGCAACGCAATAAAGATATGATCATCAATGATACTCATTGTCAGAGTATTAAAATTGGTAAAATAGACAACGTTGGCAATATTTATGTAATTATTTACCGTCAAAAAGAAATAAGCTACTGCCAGTGGAATAGTGATGAATAATACATATGATGGTTTACTTGCGAAAAGGCTGAAAGGATGCAGGACCTTGTCCATAGCCTTGATGAAACGGGAGTAATATTTGATCCGCTTCCTCTTTTGCTCTTCAGTCCCATCCCCTTCTTTTATGGGCACATATGGGAAACTGTTCAGCTTTTTCCCCACCACATAAAAATCAGGTATTTTAGGATTATCATTGGTCAATGAATTAAGAAGCACCAGAAAGATAACTGTGCCTACCGGAATCACGATATATACTATAAAATCAAGCATGCTGGCTGCACTTGTGTTCATAAGTCCCAGAACTACAAGAATAGTTATGAGAAAAAGCGGACCTGCAACAAAAGCAGAAATGTATACTTCGGCCAGTACTCCCAGGGTTTCAAAGAATATTTTTTGCTCCTTGGTAGCTGTCAGACGATACTGATCATTCTTTGCCTTGAGATAAGAACTGACATCCCCACCACTTGTAACAATGGATGTAAGTCCATCCAGAAAATCTTTGAACTTCTTGGAAGGCGTTCTCTGTCCTGCCCTGTCAATCGCTTTTAACAGGTCAGTACCATAGTACTCCATATCTTTGACCAGAAATCCTATTTCTTCTGCAGATGCACCATAGATATGATAGTTCTCAGCCAGTGATTTCATGATATCAAGAAGATTCAGACCGCCTCCCCGACTCATTGCATAAAGATATGCTGTACTGTGGGGAAGTGATTGGTTTATGAGGGTGCTTCTGATATTTGCCTGTATTTCAGGCAGTGACATAAATATGTAATAGGTGAGATATGCTGCTATTATAAAAAAAACAGCTCCAAGTCCGAAACTTACCAGAATATGGAAGTTAGTTGTGATCCATAAAGGGGAGTTTTCAATCCCCAGCATATAAGGCTTTATATCAGCTAAAAAGTAATATCCAACTAATAATCCTGTTAAACCAGCTAAAAAAGCCATCAAAACAGAAAAGAAGTATATCTGAGCAATGTATTGTTCGATGAGGATTCCCATGCCTGCTTTGCGTATCATGGACCTCTGCTCTTCGTATCGGCGAATATGCTTCCGTACATATTTACCAAATATGAGATGTGCAGCAGAATCAATGATATTCATTAAGGCACCTACACGCTCTGTTCGATCAGTTCATCCAGACTGTCGTTTTCAATTGCATCAAGGACATTTTCCGGATTTGCATCATATGCCTGCACAACCAGAGATATACGTACATAATCCCTCATTTGTTTCTCACAGAGGTGTTTGAGAATACGCTCTCTCCTGTTCAACTCTTCTGACAGTTTTTTCCGGTCCCAACCTCTTGAAGTCATGACCTTGTTAAGAGTATATGAATCACCATTGCGAATGAAAGTGTCTGTTAAAGGATCCCATCTATACAATTCATTTATGCGTATGTATCCGGTCTTGGTATCTATCCCCGTAAACTCTACAAGACTTTGAGTTCTGCGTACCCTCTGATTATTCACAAAGGTCTGGATCTGCACGCTAAGTATATCCAATGATTGAAGCATGACATGTGGCACATTAAGAGGAGGACTGTCAAGCCTGTTGACCACTGTCTGCACATCACCAGCATGCATGGTTGAATAGGTTGCATGGCCTGTAGATATGGCCTGGAAAAGTGTCAGTGCCTCTTCACCCCTTATTTCACCTACAAGTATGTACTCAGGTCTTTGTCGCAGAGCCGATCGTAACAGGTCATACATGGAAACCTCACCAGCACTGTTGATATTCAATGGTTTGCGTGTAACACCTGCGATCCAGTTGTCATGATGGAGCGTCACTTCCCTCGTATCTTCGATGGATACAACCTTAGATAGCGGAGGGATAAAAAGGGATACCGCATTTAGAAGGGATGTTTTACCGGATGCTGTACCTCCTGCAAATATGGCACAATCACCGTTTTCGATGGCAAGCCAGAAATAAGCCATCATTTCAATGTTACATGTTTTATAATTAATAAGATCAATAGGAGTGATCGGATCACCCCTGAACTTACGGATAGTAAAAGAACTTCCCCTGGTTGTGATTTCTTTACCGAGAGTGGCCTGTAAGCGGGAACCATCCGGAAGAGTTGCATCGACCATTGGTTCACTTACGGAAATATGTTTGCCACTTTTCTGACAGAGTTTTATCACAAGAGAATTGATCTCCTCTTCACCAAAGGAAACATTTGTCTTAATGTTACGATACTTATTATGATACATGAAGATAGGCACACCTATACCATCACAGGAAATATCTTCTATATAAGGGTCCATCATTAGTGAATTTATGCGGTCGTGACCCAGAAAATTGCGCTTTAGGTAGTAGAGGATACGAAAGGATGATGCCATTTCCAGATGTGCATGATACCTATTAAAAAGTGATAATGCCTGCTCCATGAGTACTGTTTCTTTGTCTCTTGTGGAATTGACCCCTCCAACACTCAGGATATCCTGCAGATCATCATAGACCCTCTCAAGAATATCTTTTTCGTACAGGGTCAGCATGGGCTCTGCAACATGATAAAGATAGACGTTTCCTTTCACAAGGATCGAAATGAAGGAATATGGTTCATTTACCCAATATCGTTCAACTTCTTTGAATCCTTCAGGAATTTCGAACTCGACAAGAGGACCGTGTAATTCAGGATCATAATCCGGAAATTTCTTCCGCGGATATCTTAAATGGTGAAGTCCGGATTTGATATTGTCTAAAAACAGGGATATTTTAGCAGGTTTCCCTATATCTGCCCCGGGTACAATATCGGGGCTGATTTCATCTTCAGCTTCTCTTTCAGATTTGGGACCCATCATCAATTATTATATAATCATATCTATATAAAAACTCTTTGTTTTTTTGTTATTATAATTATAGGGCACAAGGAGGAGCCTCTGACCCTAAATGAACCTTTAATAAAAAAAGAAAGGATGAAAATATTTCGAAATCAGTTAATTTCAGGAAACTTTCCGAAATTATTTTCATATCTTGCCTTCATGACATCCCATGTAGGAAGGTCGGTCTGGCAACCAATGTTCTGAACAGCAAAAGAAGCAACCGTTGATCCTATCTTTCCACAAGCTTCCAGTGAATAGTTGCGCGTGTATGCAAGAAGGAATCCTGCCCTGTAAGCATCACCTGCACCGGTAGGGTCAAGAGCTTTCACCGGAACTACCGGGATAGTCATCTCTTTTCCACTGTTGTATATCTTACTGCCACTGGAATCATAGGTGACGACCACAGTCTCGATCATACCGAGAATATCTTCAAATGACTTTCCAGTCATATCACAGACACGCTGTATCTCATGCTTGTTTGTGAAAAGAATGTTAGTATTCTCAAGGATACTTTCAAGATTTTCTTTTGAATAAGTGACCAGATCCTGTCCCGGATCAAATGAAACAAAGCCGGCTTTTTTGGCTATCTTTGCATTATATGCGGAATCAGATGTTGCAAGATGTACAAAATCAACTTCATGGGGGTCTAATTCCTTGAGCTTTACAGATGCACCCCAGTGAAAATATGTACTCTGCTGATGGTCCCTGTCAGTGAACACAAAAGCCCGGGTGCTCTTCTCTTCAGGGAACCTGTATAACAGGGATAGGTCAACACCGTGCTTTTCAAGCTCAGCCTCATAGCCTGATGATGCAAAATCGCCGCCAACTGCCGAAATTAACTGCGCCTTGCCACCAAGAATGGCAATGGCAATGGCAATATTGGCAGCTCCGCCCCCATAATACTGATCATAATTGATTATGGGGTGCGACTCATTGTGAACCGCGATATTCTCAACATCAAAGAGCAGGTCTATAGCAGCATGTCCCACAACAGTGATCGTCCTGTCCATGTCCAATACGCCCTTACTCGAATTCCCCGACATCAACTACATCAAGAGGAACATCCCTTAGTGCTTTTCCAATTACTGATTTTGCAATTCTTGCGGCATGCTCGGGGCTTTCTGCATCAAAAACCTTCATTTCAAGAACAAGACCTACAATTGCGGTGTTTGCAGCTATAAATACACTGCTGAAAGGTTCTTCACAGGCCGGGCAGAATGTCGTTCCGACGTCTACCTCAACGTAATCAAGTTTAGGATTGAGGCGCTTTCCTGCCTCTGAAATTGCGACGCCTATTGCATCGTCTGCTGATTTTACGTCTCTTACCAACCAGGCAGCTTCAAGTGTAACATGATAATTTGACATTAGATATCTCCAGTTTATACTTCATTTCTTCTTCAAATAAATATGTCTTCATATAGTAAATAACACATCGTCATCAACATCGAAAAGGCCCATCCTTGCCCCTGCATCAAGCCACGCATGCCCATAACTGAAGCATACAAGCGCATTGACAGGATCATCACACTCAACAAAGTGGAGACCATCCTTATAATACGAACTTGCCATGTTATGATAGTCACTGGCAGCCTTATACATGTGAGATTGGGGTATCGGGGCAAATTTCGCCTTTTCAAGTGCTTCCCTTAATAGTCGTTCATATCTCTTAACTTTTTCATTCAGGTCAGCAGCCATATTTACTTGCCTCAACGGTGCTCATGGTTAATTATCTGTTCGCCCCAAACAACTTTTTGAACAGTTTTCCTCCACCTTCACTTCCATCCTCAGCCCTCGGTTGTCTTGAAGGTTGTCTCTTGGGAGGAGGAGTTATATTGGAGGCAGGCTCAGGTATATCTACCACCGGTATATCGATCATCATATCAGAATCAGGTCCACTCACCGTTGGATGAAGCTCTGGCATTGGTCTGCGAACAGGAGCAGGTCTCGATGTTTCATGATTCTCAACAGACATCACCGGTGGTGGTGGGGTCACGGTCCTTGCTGCCTTGAGTACATTTACAGACTCACCACCGTGTTTTGATTTCCTTATCCTGATATCCACAAGCACAGGTCTTTCTATCTCATTGCTTACCAGCATGGCAACTCCCGGAGGCAGACGCATGAGTTCTTCCTCAACATAGGAGGTAACCCCTTCCAGCCCTTTGCTTATGGCCTTGAGGTCATTGGGATTTGTGACTTTCATGATGACCTGGGTACCGCACTGTGAAAGTACGTTCTTGTCTATCCTTGCAGGTCTCTGGGAAATAACCATCATACCAAGACCGAATTTTCGCCCCTCAGACGCTATGGTCCTGAGAATATCAGTACTTGTGGTCTTACTGAATCCTTTTTCAGGCGCATAGTTATGGGCTTCCTCTACAACGAGCATTCCCGGAGGAATACGATTCAGCTTGCGTTCCTCAAAAAGACTGGTACACAAACTTGCCACGATCATGCTCTGTAATTCAGGTGTAACTCCCTTGAAATCAATAACAGATGCTTTTCCTTTCTGGAACAGCTGCTCTATGGACGTTGGATTAGGCGATAGTATGCCTGTGTCCCTTATCTGCTCAAGAACACTTATCACATTCCACTTGGCTTTGCTCTTGTCATTCCCTACTTCGAATATCAGGTCTTCGATGGTATACGTCTCCATCTCTGCACGCACTTTCTGTATTGCCTCATACAGTATCCCCGTGTGTGTGGTTGAGAAATTATCAGGGAAGATCGATGTAAGGTCCTTGACCGTAAGATTCATCCCGTTCAGCCTGAAAAGCTCATCTGCATCAGGATTAAGGGATTTGCTTGCGGGCGTGTACACCGTAATCTTGGAGCCGTACCCTTTCGGGGTCACACCGAAACGTGAGAAATCCTCTTCATTCCCTTCTCCTGGAACTTTCAAGGAAGAGTATTCACTGTGCGGGTCTATAATAAGAAGCGGAATATTCTGATCAAGCAGTTCTTCAAGCAACACCGAGGCTGTGTAGGATTTACCGCTACCGGTCTTTGCCAGTATACTGCAGTGTTTCTGCACAAGACTATTGACACTAAGCTGCACCTTGATATTCGTCCCTTCAAGCAGACCGATATCCATTTCATTGCCTGTGAGTCCAAGCACAGCTCTTGTCAATCCTTCATCGGCTGCAAATATCGGACTGCCAGGACTGAATGGTATCACAGGTGATCTTAGCATCCCGTTTTCATCCCTGGAACCGATGATCATGACCTCGGCAACTATCCTGTCGTCACTTTTATCCGTACGTTGTCCCTTCATCGCCTCTTCAATCGAAAATGAATCACTGGATCTCTTAATGGCCATTACCTGGCCAAGCACCCATGTGTGGTCTTTCTCATCTGAAGAAGCGTCATGCCAGACTTTAACGTATGCGCCCCTGTAAACTTTTGAGCTGTCAAGAACCATTACTTTGAACTCAAAGGTTCCGGTTTCTCCAAAAATTACGCCTACTGAACCTCTTACCATTTTTCATCCCTCAAATACATGGTCTTTGCTTTTATGTTTATTATGTAATATTATATCTTCCCTCAGTCATCAAGCTCATCCAGTATTTCCTGCGGTGCACCCAAGAGCTTGACCAACGCCTCTGCTTCTATGAAATGCAGGGATGCAGGAACTATAAGTATATGCAGTGGTTCACCAAACTCTTCATCCTGCATATGATGCGCATATCCTGCCTTTACAACAGGTTCATCAGAGCCTGCACGGGCGATACCTACAACGATGGCATTTTCCATAATACCTTCTCCGCGCCTCTTCTCTATCTCAAGGAGCAGACCTAATGCCTGGTTCACGGTCATGTAACCCTTGTCCTTGTCTATATCCAGGAAGACCAGGGTGTGCATATTGTGTTCCTTGTTGAGTTTGATAGTATCGTAAGGTGTTTCGGAGATGATAGTGTTCCCACGGATACTGGTGTATGGATGAGGAATGGTGGAAGCTTTTCCGAAGCGATAGTTCTGCAGTCCTGAAAGTCCGCAAATGGCTGAAGCAATGGAAGAACCATGTATGAGCCTTGTCCCGATGCCCAGATTCTTTGCACGAAGTCGCAGGTCAACGTGGGTTGTGGAAACCATTGTGTCCCCGCCTGTAAGGAAGACCACGTTCTTTTCCTTTGCTTCGGCAAGCCAGTCAGGAGATATCTCTACATCTTCTCTGGAAAGTACATTGACTGTCTTACCATAGAGCGTTTCAAGTTCGTCCATAGTACTGCCCATCAAACAGGATGTATAGAATTCGGCAAATACCATATCAGCATTTTTTATAGCTTCAAGTCCTTTCAGGGAGATATCTTTCTCATCAAAAAGGCCAAGTCCTATGAAAGTGAGCATAGTCCGCACATATGTCTTTATGGCTTAAATGCTTTGAGAATGACAACAGAGTGATACAAAGCGAATATCTGACTCGTAATGTTTTTATAGAACTACACACAGTTAGTTTCACTCATATATTATACTGATAAATTACATTACTTATACTATTGGAGGTTCAAAGTCATGGCAGGATATGGAAATCAACCCTTTATCATCGTTGATCCAAGCAAACAGCGCACTACAGGAAAAGATGCATTGTCAATGAATATTGCTTCTGCAAAAGCAGTTGCAAGTATTGTGAAAACCACCCTTGGTCCAAAAGGTATGGACAAGATGCTTGTTAACATCATGGGCGACATCACACTTACTAATGATGGTGCAACCATCCTTGATGAAATGGATATCGAGCATCCTACCGCAAAGATGATCGTAGAGATCGCCAAAACCCAGGAAAAGATGGCAGGCGACGGAACAACCAGCGCTGTGGTCATGGCAGGCGCCCTGCTTGACAAGGCACAGAAACTCATTGAGACTGGTGTCCACCCTACTGTCCTCATTAAAGGTTACACAATGGCAACCGAGAAGGCCCTGAGTGTTCTCAATGATTATGCCATCACAGTGGATAAAACTGACAGTGATATGCTTGAAAAGATAGCAAACACATCCATCACAGGAAAAGCATCAGAGATGGCAGGCGATCACCTTGCAAAGATCTGTGTGGATGCTATCTATGCTATCGAATACGAAGGCCAGGTCAACGTTGATGATGACATTGTCATAGCAAAGGAAGTAGGCGGCAATATCCATGATACTGAGCTCATAAACGGCATAGCTATCAGGAAAGAAGCACTGCACAACGAAATGCCACGCCGCATTGAAAATGCAAAGATTGCTCTTATTGACACTGAAATTTCATTTTCCAAGACAAGTACAAACTCCAAGCTACATGTCGACAGCGCTGAACAGTTAGCGGATTTCAAGGAGCAGGAAAAGGCAAACTTCAGAGTGATGATCCAGAAGATCATTGACACCGGAGCAAACGTAGTATTCTGTTCTAAGAAGATGGATGATTATGCACTCCACTTCTTCAAGGAAGCAAATATGTATGCTACAAGGCGTGTAAAGGATGAGGACATGGAAGTACTTTCACACTCCACCGGTGCAGCACTTGTAAGGAATATCAATGAAATAACAGCCAATGACCTTGGATATGCTGAACTTGTGGAACAGGAAGATGAGAATGAAGAGAAGACCTACATCAAGGGATTCAAAGATGCAAGGACCATGACCATTCTCATAAAGGGTGGTTCTGAACATGTTACCGATAACATTGAACGTGTTTTTGATGATGCACTGCATGTAGTGAAAGCAGTCTATGAGGATGGAAAGATCGTACCAGGTGGCGGTGCATCCGAGATAGAAGTTGCCCAGGCACTTAGGAACTATGCATCATCTATTGAAGGCCGTGAACAACTTGCAATAATTGCATTCGCAGAAGCTATTGAAGAGCTTCCAAAAGTGATTGCCGAGAACTGTGGTTTTGATGTCATTGACACTATTATCAACCTGCGTGCAAAACACAGCACTGTAAAGAATGCAGGTCTTGATGTTGATACAGGTGATGTTGTAGATATGCTCGAAAGAGGTATCGTAGACCCACTGAGAGTGAAGACACAGGCTATCAAGTCAGCCTCAGAATCAGCAGTATTGGTTCTGCGTGTTGATGACATGCTTCGTGCAAGAGAACAGTCAATGATGGATGTAGCTCCTGAGCACAACCCTCACAATTACGATGTGGAATAAATGATATAAAGAGGGTAAAACCTCTTTTTATTATCACTTTTTTAGCATTCTTTTCTAATTAAGCCACCAATAAAGGATGGACTTTGCACATCTTGCTTCACATATTAGCAGGAACAAAAATAAAATTTTAAATAGATATGATTAATCATGATAGATTAACGTAATGTATATATACGATGGATATGTAGTGTATCATGATAAATCATGACAGAACACTACTACAATAACAATATAGATTTCACAAAATTTGCCACGATGCTGACCACACTTACCGTTGCAATCCTTGCATACTATAACCTTCTCAGCTAGTATGCCTGATATTAATTTTTATTATCAGGTACAGTGGCATCTTTTTTCCTCCAATCTTATTTCTATTTTTCAGTACTATCCTCTATAGTTTGTTTATAAGATCAGAGTGTCATCATTCGATAAGCCATAAAAATTCCTGTAGTCCTCAATAGCCTTTTTTGCCTGTTTTGGATATCTTTTGAGCATGCACTTAAGAAAATCCTCTTTGGATACGAATTCCTTCATCTGGTCTATGATCTTCGCAGCATATTGCTTGGAAAGCGCATTCCCTTTTTGTATCTCAAAGGTCAGGCAGAGGGCATCCGGTGAAAAATACTTCCTGCGAATATATGGTGCAACTGAACCCAGAAGCACGTCATGGTCGAGCCTGCTGAATGCCGGCACACCTATACGATCCAGTCGTTCAGGTTCTGTCAGCTTGATGAGATTCTCAGCAGAATAAGAATGAATTTCGATATAAATCTCCGGCCTGAGCTCTTCCACTGCATCTATTATCGGGGTGCCGATATCTGTAAAGTAGTTATCATCAAGTGTAGAGATATAGTTTCCCTTGTTCACAAGTGGAATAACTGCAAGGGAACCTTTCTGAGGTGCTTCTATGCCCTCAAGTATATCAGACGTATCTTTCCATTCCTCACCATGCAGGCCTGCTACAAACAACCTGACAGGTTTTCCTTCCCCGAGTATCCTATATGACATGCTTATCTTAATTTCTAGAGTTGCCGGTTAGAATCATCCGACACAACTTTCTGTGCAATGATATATATTTCCTGCTTTTCTGATTCCAGAACCTCAAGGATCGTCAGACCCATAGATTCGACCTTTGCAAGGATAGGTTTTCGATTCTCTTGTTTCTCGATCTTTATTACCTGAAGCAATTTGCCGTTATCCCGCAGTAATGGCAACACCCTCTCAAGAGCGGACAGAGAATCCAGAGGCTCAAGTGTCATATCGCTGAGTATTACGTCAACCTGCTCAGGAGACATTTCCTTTAATGGTATCTGGAATACATCACCAAACATGACGGATACATTTTCCTTCTCATGAACTACCTTTCCAAGTTCGGTCCTGAAATCCCTGCTGTATTCCACACCCATCACAGAAGAAGCGATCTCAGATGCCATCATCAGGAATCCACCTGCGCTTGATCCGAGGTCAAGTACCCTGTCATTTTCAGCGATGATACCTGTTGCATCCTGTATATTCCTGAGTTTGAAGTAGCCACGGGGCATATCAAGCCCATCTTCAACATCAACTTCAGCATCTCCACTTACATCTTTGGAAGGCTTTTTGACAATGGTACCGTCAACCTTGACATTACCATTAAGGACGGCTGTCTTTGCCCTTCCCCTTGACTTAAAATAGCCTATTTCAACAAGGTATGCATCCAGTCTCATGATTCAACTAATAAGGAAATGTACTATTTATATTATAACTTCCAAACCATATGGAATAGTTGTGAACATCACGTAAGTCGATTTCAGGATAAATTTATGATAAAAAGATTCACCTCCCTGTTCCCCCTCTGGGCAATCATCTTCTCGATCATAGCCTTCGCTTATCCTGCTGGCTTTTCTCCTTATAAGGATGCAATTACCCCGCTGCTTGGAGTTGTGATGTTTGGCATGGGAATCACGCTTTCAGCAAATGATTTCCTGCTCGTGCTCAAAAGACCGGGCGTAATAGCTCTTGGAACTGCAATGCAGTACATATTGATGCCACTTATTGCCTTCATTCTGTCATACATGCTCAACCTTCCCGTTGAGATCATGGCAGGAATGATACTGTTGGGTTCCTGTCCCGGAGGAACCGCTTCAAACGTCATCTGCTATCTTGCAAAGGGAGATGTAGCCCTTTCGATCACCCTTACATCGGTTTCCACATTGCTGGCCTTCATCCTGACTCCCGCACTTACATGGCTATATATCGGACAGGCAGTGCCTGTAGAAATCGGCAGCATGATGCTAAGCATTGTAAAGATAGTTATCGTACCGGTTGCACTTGGAATCATCATAAACACACTTTTCGACGATCATATCGAAAGATTCAGGCACGCATTTCCTGCATTGTCCGTAGCTACTATTGTGTTCATCATTGCCATAATCATTGCACTGAACAAGGATAATATCCTCGTTGCCGGAAAACTGGTGATAGTAGCAGTCATCCTCCACAACGGATTAGGATTTGCCGGAGGATACTTCATTTCAAAAGCACTGGGACTTGATGAAAAGGATGCAAGGACCCTGGCAATCGAAGTAGGGATGCAGAATTCCGGATTAAGCGTGGCTCTTGCTGTAAAATATTTCTCACCCCTGGCCGCACTGCCGGGTGCATTGTTCAGTATCTGGCACAACATTTCAGGGTCGTTTTTGGCATATAGGTTTAGTCGGTGAATTTTGTTTTTAATCCTCTTTCTTATAATAAAATAAAATATGTAAAAAAGTACCGGAAATCAATCCGGTTATGCTTAAATACCGTTAAGTGCATTAATTAAATGTACTAACGAAGTTACAGATATGTAGAGGGTTATTGCTCCAACAATTTCCCTCGTTAACTTCTTTGTCATGTCCTTTTTCACCACCTTTTATGATGATTATTCTCTCTATGTATTTGCAGTTTTTAATTGTTTGGGCTATATACTATCTTGTAGATTACATATTGCCATGAAACAATGTTTTTTTTCTACAACCAGTATGGTATTCGCTTAGATAATTAATCTAATGGAGACTTTTGTATAAAGCCTTAAATACTGAAATATTCTGCAAATTATATTACACATATTAAGTCATTTTAATATGATTAATGAGGATAATTTGACCCTGCAATAAGTTCAAACATCACTTTGCAGTGAGTACATATTACCATGATTCAACTTTTAAAATAATACATTTCCTATAAAGAAAGCTTTCAATTTTTTGCATAGGAAGCAATATTGATACCTGCATATTAAGGCTAAACATAAAAAGAAAAATAGATAATTACATTTTTAGCAATTGGTTATAAGATAAATAGTTATTTAAATTTTTTTAAAGATGTTGAAGGAAATATATTTATGGGCTCTACTTTGGCTGCATACTGATCATCCAACAACGACAAAACAGGTTTATAGAATGCAAACTGATGCTTCCTCCAAATGGTGATGATTTGTTAAAAGCAGTAATATTCGATATGGATGGTGTGCTCGTGGATTCGATGTCGTATCATGCAGAAGCGGTCCAGCATATCTTTGATGAGATAGGCGTGGAAATGGATAAACAGGACATCTTCGAGAGAGAAGGTGAAAGGACCGTGGATATCGTTGCATTCCTGCTCGAAAAAGCTACGGGAGATGCATCAAAGTATGACATCCCGAATATTGTTGAGAGATATATTGCCGAGTTCAACAGGATAGTAGAACTTAAGGTATTTGATGGAATGCAGGAATGCCTGAGCAACCTGAAGCAGAGGTTTGACCTTGCTGTGGTATCGGGCTCAGACAGGCCGATAGTCTACGACATAGTACAATCCCAATATCCCGGAATATTCAGGGAAATCGTCACTGCTGATGATGTGCAGCGTGGAAAACCTGATCCGGACCCATATCTAAAAGCTATTGAAATGCTTGGCATCTCCAGCCATGAAGCCATAGTGATAGAGAATGCACCGATGGGGGTGGAGTCTGCAAAAAAGGCAGGTTTGTGCTGTGTGGCAATACCAACCTACCTTGATCCGAAAAAATTCCATCAGGCAGACATGATCATTGAGAACCACACCCTCCTGGTAGAGTTCCTGGATGAACTTGAACCATCTTATAATTGTGCACGGTCAAAATTCTAAGAATTGGCTCTGTAGAACTCCTGCTAATTCCAACTTTGAACTCAGCAATTTTCAATAATTGCACTATTTCAGTAGTTTTCTGAACGATAATGAAAGAACGTGCCGCTTGCCGGCGGATGGTCGCATTGTTCGTTGTTTGTCAATGATTTTTTGCAGAGCTATCAGAAACACAAAAGTGCAAGGGATAATAAGTTTAATTGAGTGGAAGTCATGATTACTAAAACCGTCCCGGAGGGTCCCGGCGAAGCCGGCACGGTCCGAAAAGGAGATTTTAATAATTTGTTTCCTTCAACTCTTTTTCTACATGCTGTAATTAAAATCCTCGATAGAGCCAGAAATTGTCTAATTTTTAAAATTATGGTTGCACTTTATTCCACTCTCATCGGAACACCGGTTGCATGATACACATTTTGCGACCTCTGTCTCGCCACTTCTGATCTTTGTCACAAGGTCAGGTTCACAAATGAGAGGTCTGCAAAGCGACACCATGTCTGCATATCCTTCATCAAGCAACTGTTCCATGACAGCCTTTGAGCGTATGCCGCCTACCAGCATAACAGGCACGTCCACGGCTTCTTTTATCATTCGGGAATAGTCCCTGTAATATGCCTCATCATCAGCTTTGTTTATCGTTGTCCTGAACATCTCCTGTCCGGCTTCAACAATACCGCCGCTGACCTCTATGGCACATACTCCGTTTGCAGCAAGTATCTTTGCGATCTCAACGCATTCCGGGGCATCAAGGACATTCTTCGTGCCCTTCGGGAAACCATCGGTGGCATTCAGCTTGACAAGTATAGGGAAGTCATCCCCGATCATCTCATGTATCCTGTCGATTATGTCAAGGATAATCTGTGTCCTCTTCTCTGTGGAACCACCCCACCTGTCCTTACGTCTGTTTGTGTAAGGTGAGATAAAGTTACTGAGCAAAAAACCGTGGGCACAGTGAAGCTGCACACCATCAAAACCTGCTTCCTTTGCCCTTCTTGCAGCGTTGGCAAAGTCCTCTATCGTCTCAAGAACTTCCTCTTCGGTCATTTCCTCTGGGGTGACACCGTTCCTTTTATTTGTCACAGCAGAAGGAGCAAGCATAATAGGATTCTCAGCACTTAGCATGGTCTGCCTGCCACCGTGTACAATCTGCATCACGATCTTGCTCCCATGTTCATGGACACGGGAAACCATCTTCCTGTAAGGTTCTATGAATTTATCATCATAGATCCCCTGCTGGAGGTGATCACTTTTACCTTTTGGGTTAACGTATGCATACCCTGTGATGATGAGACCAACATCATTGCGTGCAAGCTCTTCATAAAGGTCACCTAACCTGTCAGTCGGCGTGCCATCAGGCTCTGCCATCCACTCATGGGTGGCTGAGCGTACAAAACGATTTGCAACATCCATATTTCCAAGTCTTATAGGTTCAAACAACATGCAGGAATAATGATGTCAGTGGCTTATATGCTTTTCTTTGGCTCATGCAGACTTATACTTTGCTTCTTCTATTTCTTCCTTCAGGGCTTCATTGTTAACTCTGTAGACGAGCATTGATACAAATAGCAGTGCAAAGGCCAGCATGTTGACCATAAGTGTTAGCTGAAGTGAACTACCTTCAAGCCCTCCACCACTGCCTCCATAGGAAGAGCCACCGAACATCAGAGGATGGGCTGAGCGCCACAAACGTATTGAGAAGAAACTAAGTGGAACGGACATGAATCCGACAATTCCGAAGACAGCCGCAAGACGTGCTCTTTTCTCCGGTTCTTCAAGTGCCTGACGAAGCATCAGGTAAGCAAGATAAACAAGGAAAAGTGCAAGAGATGTCGTGAGCCGGGGTTCCCATACCCAGTACCATCCCCATGTGGCTTTCGCCCATATGGACCCTGTCACAAGTACGAGGAAAGCAAATACAACCCCCACTTCAGCGGCAGAGTGGGCAACGATATCCCAGTTCCTGTTGTTTCCCTTAAGTTGCATTATGCTTGCAATGAAGACCACTGTGAATGCCAGATATGACACTATCGCTATTGGCAGATGAAAATAAAAGATATTGAAACTGCTGTCAAGGATCTCTCCTGCGTTTCCCCTCATGGGAGGCAGGTAGAAAAAGACCATCCATATGGCAATTAGCATAACAGGGAGGGTGATGGCTGAAATAATTGTCTCTTTTTTCCTGTCAATAAGCATGCTGATTCCTCTGCCTAATTAAAGCTCCTGGTTTAAATGCTTTTCATACATCCCGGTATTCCAGTCCCCAGTTTCCAGTTTCCAAAACCCATTATGACATTTCAGTCCATTATGGTATATTCAAAGACAAGTTGTCCGATTATGAAGAATATCAGATCATAGACCAGAAGCAATCGCAGTTCTGAAAGAATATTTCCAATGTCACCATCTATGAGTATCTTTCCGGTTGCCATAACCGCTGGAATTATGACGGGAATTATAAGCGGAAGTAAAAGCACCGGGAGCATGATCTCCCTTGTTCTTGTGCTTGCTGAAAGTGCCGAGAGCAATGTTCCCACGCTCATGAACCCGACGGTTCCGAGGAAAATCACAATTGCAAGTCCGATAATCCCGGTTATGTTGTAATTGAAAAGTACAATGAAGATAGGGATTGTGAGTATCTCGACAGTGAACATCAGTACTGCACCTGATATTGTCTTTCCTGTGTAGATAGAACCCCTGTCAATTGGTGAGAGTTTCAAACCTTCAAGGCATCCGTTCTCTATCTCTCCTGCAAAGGAACGGGATAATCCAAGAGTGCCTGCAAAAGTGAAGGCTATCCATAACACACCGGGAGCAAGTTTTGCAACTATGTCGGGCTGGCTAAGCAAATCCCCGAATGAGATGCTGAATATAACAATGACTATTAATGAGAATATAAGCATGGAATTGAGCATCTGCTTTGTGCGAAACTCCGCTTTCAGGTCTTTTGCTGCAATGTAGAGACTTTTCATCATTGATATCACGCCACCCTACAAATTGCTCAGACCCTCTGCGTCCATATCCCTTTCTATAATGGAAAGATAGTTTTTCTTCAGACTTTCAACACTTCCTATATCCTTTTTCGGCTTATCGAAGCGTATCTCTCCCCTGTCCATTATGAGTATGCGGTCACATAATTCAAACGCCTGCTCAATGTTATGTGTTATCATTATCCGGGTCACGCCGGAACTGCCAGTATTCATGAGGACACGTTCAAAATTCTCAGCCGCATGCTGGTCAAGTCCTGTATAAGGTTCATCCATCAGCAATATTGCCGGATGATGTAACATGGCTCTTGCAATTGAAAGTCTCTGTTTCATTCCCCTTGAGAACGAAGCAGTCCTGTCATCGGCACGCAGTAAGAGATCGACACTTTTCAGTATTGATTCCACTCTTTCGTCAATTTCGTTCTTTCCAATACCGTACATGCGTGAGAAAAAAACCAGGTTCTCCCTTGCAGTAAGCTCATCGTAGAGGTAGGTGTCATGGGAAATAGCACCTATCATGCCTCTAATTTTAGAAGGATTTTTTTTGCTTTCAATTCCATTGATAAGCACAGTTCCTCTGGTAGGCTCGATTATGGTGGACATTACCTTAAGAAGAGTGGTCTTTCCGGCACCATTTGGACCGAATATGACAACAAATTCACCTTTTTGAATCTCAAGGTTGATATTGTTCAATGCCTTTCTGCGCCCAAAGCTCTTTGAAAGACCAGTAATTGAGATGATACTGTCCATTGGAGCTATATTTACGGCTTATATAGATTAACGTTTTGTCCTGAAAGCTTATACATTTGAACAAAGGACGAAAAAGATGATAAAGGCATCATCTCTCAAAAGCAGGTCCGCCAACATCTGCATTGTTGCTGTAACCTACGCTTTCCCAGTATCCTTTGTAAGGTTCATCAGTGACCTCTATTGAGGTTATCCACTTGGCCCACTTGTAACCATATTTTACTTCTGCGACTAGCTGAAGAGGAAATCCCCTGTCTGCAGGTAGTGTTACATCGTTGATCTCATAGGCCAGCATGATGTCGTTCTCCACAAGGTAATCAAGTTCAAGTGACGTGGAATAGCCGTCGGCAGAATAGAATATGACAGTGGTTGCGTTACTGTTGATGCCGGTTTCATTGAATATTGTGTTCAGGGTCACGCCTGTCCATTTCCCATCAAATCCCCAGCCTTCAACACAATCCAGACGCATGAATCTTGTTACCGAAGGGAAGGCGAGGATTTCTTCATAACTCAGGTTAACGGGATTATCGACCAGCCCATAGACATAAAGTTCGTAGGTATCCTGATCGATGTACTGGGTACCCTGAATAGCATTGTTACGTTGTTCTGAGATAGGTGTGAGTTTATTTCCCTCAAATACAGTTGCTTCTCCGGAAGTATTGGTTTCCTCTGGCGAATCTTCCACACAGCCGGATGTAAGCATCAATAAGAAAAAAATAGAAATGACTGCAATAAATGCAATCCTATCCTGCTTTCTATTGAGCATATGACAAAACCTGCCTATCAGATGTTGGCCAGCAGGTCAAGCCCTTTATCGCTCAGGAAATATTTGCCTTCACTTATGTCCAGGAAATCTCCGTTGATAAGGAATTCAGTATGGTACTTGAACACACCCTCATCGAGTTCTGTTTTTTCGAGAAGCTCGGCTTTTGTGGCTCCGAAAGCACCTATTTCCTTTATAAGTTGTCTCCTTACCGGATGCGAAGCTGCTTTGTGTATTACCTCATGCTCAGTTTTTACACGCTCCCTTTCAGAAGGTCTTGCAGTTATAAGATCATCCAGTTCATCATCATCCAGCATTGTCCAACTCCTCCTTAAAAAGTGTATGAGAGTACAATCTTAAAAGTATTGTGCCAAATGGAACTCAAGATAAAAAGATAAAATGAAATGAAATGAAATGAAATGAAATAAGATTTGAAAATAACATCGATCCTTGCTTTCTTTAAAGAAAATATAAATGCTGGCGTGTTGAAAGCAAATGAGTTGTTAATGCAAGAGGATGCATTGATCTGAGGGGATCGTTGGTGCCAGCATTCATATTAATGTGATTAAGCCACTGCTTTTCCTGTATTTGAAATAGAAGTATGTTTCATCTTCATTTCAGGCGTCACATGTGACTCTTTTGCTACTAACCCCGGGTCTGCAGGCAGGAATGTAAGCTTCCCACACTGGAATCTCATTGGAGAACCAATAGCCTTGTAATATTCATTCTTCAGGCTTTGTATTGCAGCTACCACGGTTTCATTATCGTACTTCGAGTTACCAAGATTTGCAGATGCTACCCCCAGCAACACATTGTTTGCGTGCAGGGCGAGGTGCAGATGCCATGTATCCTTGTTAACAAATTCATGGATCTTAATATCCATAACTATATTGCTCTCATTTTCCCTCAAACTCACAATCTCCTTGTAATTGACTGCACAGAACAATAATTATGAACCCTTATATAAGGAGTTTGTAGGTATTTTTAGAAAGATGAACAGAAATCAAATTAACGTGTACTTAATACGGAACTTCATGTCCATGGAATTACTCAAACAAGTTCATAGGTACTGGTTTACCATACTGAACATTCCTTTTAATATAGACCTGGTAATTTCCAGTATCCGTATCAAAAACAAATACGTAATCTGTTTTGAAATAAGCCCAATATTGTGCAAGGGGATTCCTTGCATCATTAAGAGTTACTGTGACATTATTTTCAGAAGCGGAAACATCGTATACAGGATAGTCGATTTCCCCCGGAAGACTATTCCCATATAGCGTTTCAGCTTTTGATAAGTATCCTATGAACTCGTCCTCATTGCGGGGATACTTCCTGACAAATGTGGATTTTTCTATTCCTGACCAGTAGCTTGAGATAAGTATTCTGTAATGTGTGTCATTGTAGGAATAGGCAGAGAGGAATTTGCCAGGAGATATTGGATAAGAACCCTGATAATCTATTTTATGACCTTCAGTTTCTGCTATATGGTCTATCAGGAAGGCTTTTGCAATCGGGTTAAACAAGCACCAGATTGTGAATACTATGAGAAGATTCCTGTAAAATACCTTGTGTTTACCCTTTGAAAGCCCGTTGAACCAGTTATTCCGGTCTTTCAGTACATCATTTATCCTTTTTAGACCATTGTTTTTATTATTACCATTATTCTTCGCATGTTCTGCTAAGATGTAAACAATGGGTATAAATGAAATAATTGTAACAACAGGGTCAAAGAAATCAATGGCACCTATTGTTGAGGAATCTGTCACAAACGGGAAGAAAGGTCGCATCTTCCAGCTGGTAACATAATCAAGATATATGTGGCTGAATATAGCCGCACCGGAAGCAATTGTTAATATCCTGTTCTTTTCCCTGAACCATATATATAGTGTTACAAGAGATACAAAAATAATCGAATGCATGAACTCACGGTGACCAAACAGGTAATACAGACTGTTGTAGGTCTGATGACTCAGATCCTGGTCTATTGCAATTAACAGTGCATTCAGTATGAAGTCTAAATCAGGAAGAATTGCCATAAAGGCAACTATCCTTATCTGCCTGCTGTTCAGTCCTGCAACTGATGCTATCAAAAGCCCGACTCCCAGATGGGACAGGGTGTTTACCATCCCGACATCCTCACTCCATTTAAGAGGATGCTATCATTCTTATTATATTTTTGCAGGATGCAAAATACCATCCGGTTTAAGTTAATTCTCAGTACTTACCAAAAACCTTTGCGACAAACCTGTGAAAACCATGCATACTTGCACCACTGCCCAGATACATCATAGGACATCTTCCGGTGATTATGTTCAGGCCGGGTTCATATTCAAGATGATTTACATCACATGTGTCGGTTTTCCAGTGCACCCAGAAATCACTGATACCTCTTTCAGCCAGTTTTTCAATGATTCTGGCGGGTTCTTTTTTTGTGATACCTATCACAACATTCCTCACGCTATCCGGCACAGATGAGAGATCCTGGATAGAGCCTTCCATCGGCTTGTCGGAGTAGTCAAGAACAGTGAGTGCTTTTCCTCTTTTTTTGAGTTCATCTATTGTCCATTTTATGGCTGGTTTCGTACCATCCGTTACAACCAGGAAATTATCTCTTTCCCAGAATTCTTCCTGCTTTAAGACCATGCTATCCTTCCTTTTATGCTTCCTGCTGAAAAGTAATATCTTATTCTATAAGATATTTTTTGAACAGAACAGGGAGGTGAATAGGGATTACGGATTCATTAGAAGAATCAGGACATATGAATAAAGAGGGATTATTGATTATATGGAAATTATTGTAAATAGAAAAAAGTATGAAATAGAATAAAAGTTCAGGCAGGGGATGCTGCCTGAACTGTTTTGCGCGGAATACTCAGACCGATTCCTGCTGCAATGTAATACCCTGCGTATGAGATCACTTCAAGTAGTGAAGGATTGCCGTTATATCCTAACAGTGATTTCATCACCGAGCCTGCAACTCCCTTTTCATCAAGGATGTGGTTTATATCCCATACATGTTCCACAACTATTGGGATGACACCGCCTTCCTGAAGTTCATGCACTCCATGTGCAGTCAGACCGGCTGCAAAGAGTATCAGGAATATACTGGTTACCCTGAAGAATTTGTGTATCTCTGTGTGGGAAGAGTACCTGAACACTGCATAGGCAACGACCAGTGACACCGCAATTCCAAGTATTCCACCGTAAAGCACCGAAGTGTTATCCGTATTCATTGCTGCAGCCCCGAGGAACAATACAGTTTCAATACCTTCCCTGAATACCGAGATGAATACAAGGGCAAGAATCCCGTACTTCTTATTGCTGTCTACTTTTTGAATGATCGATGAACTTACATTCTTGCTTTCCCTTGACATCCAGATAATCATTGAAGTAAGGATGACAGCAGCAAAAAGCATCACAATGCCTTCGAATATTTCCTCATTACGTCCTTCGAATTGTATGGCAAGGATATTGAATGCTACAGCTGCTATAATACTGGCAATGATACCAAGTCCTGCACCTGTGAATACGTGGTGTTTGAGTTGTTCCCTCTTTGTCTGGGTGAGGTAGGCAAGTATAATTCCCACAATCAGGAATGCTTCCAGACCTTCACGAAATGTAATCATAAAGCTTGTAAACATAATTTAGGCTCCGTTTTGAATATTAGGATAGACTACAATAAGTAGCCCAAACATATAAACGTATGTATAGTGACATAAAATATCCTCAATCACAAATACTGATCCCTAAGACCAGAATATACACAGCTGCCCGGAAAATGACCCAAAGACTGTTTTAACAATGACATCAAAGAAAACTATATGTCAATTATTTCTAAATACAACCGCGTTTCCTATATCTTTGACATTATGGAAATTCCCATGGAACATATGTGGTTCAGCAAGTGGAGAAAAGATATTTTATCAGACTTATCAGGCAGGGTGCTGGATGTAGGCATAGGAACCGGAAAGAATGTACCCTATTACCCGTATGAGTGCAAGGTTGTCGGAATTGACATAAGTGACAAAATGCTTTCGCATGCAAAGAAAAAAGCAAGCATGAGAAATAATGTGTCCCTTTTCCAGATGGATGCTGAAAGACTGGGATTTAAGGATGACACTTTTGACTACGTGGTTACAACTTTTGTGTTGTGCTCGATCCCAAACCCTGTTTTCGCACTTGAAGAGATGAAAAGGGTTTGCAAACCAGATGGTATTATCATCAACCTTGAGCACATGAAAAGTGAAAAAAGGATTATTGCATTTATCGAGAATCTTTTCAATCCCATAACAGCAGCATTAACTGGCGTGAACATAAACCGTGAGACGGTCGGGAATGTTAAAAAAGCAGGCCTTAATGTTATCAATGTAAAAAATATGGCCCTATGGGACGTTTTCAGGCTGATCCGGTCTAAGCCTTGATTCCTTCAAATATTACAGCCAGGTCATCAATTCCCAGCTCGACATCGAACTCTTTCAGTCTGAAGAATTTCTTTGCCCGGTTATCATTGTCTTCAAGCCTCAGGTCACTTTCAACAAATCCCGCATTCTCCAGCCTTTTCAGGTGCAACTGGACAACCTGCCGGGAAAGATTGAGATCCTTGGCCAAGTCATATATGTATCTCTCTCTTTCCGAAAGCAGATACAGGAGTTTTAATCTAACCGGATGGGAAATAGCTTCTCCGATAGTTATTATCTGTTGAAGTGTCTTTGTCATCTGAGAGCCTGCTGTTTTTAGTTCTGTTTTTGATTTTCAGGTTTTAATGCCCGAATTAGATCTCATCAAGTTTTTCTTTGATATCCTCTACCATCTTTTTGATATCTTCCACATCCTTCTCAACTCTTGCCAGACGTTCATTGTCTCCAGAGCTGCCGGAGCCTGACCTATTGAGAAGTGTGACTGTTACCCAGACTATAGCCAGAATAAGTAGTATGTTCAAAAGAAGACCCCATATTCCATAACCATACATGCTGCTACCCATCATTTTTCTATTCACCCTTAAAAATTATATTTTTAATAAAGAGTATATAGGAGGGGAGGTATTATTACTTTTCGACCTTCCCTATTTGATTATCAATTTTTGTTAGTCGGAATCAGTACCTATAAGCTCCGCCACATCCACCGTATCCGCCATAGCCGCTTCCACGCATGCCACGTCCGCCCTGATAATACTGGCCCTGACTCTGGTATGTGGAACCTGCATAGAAGTCCTCTATTACTTCACCGGTGTATGCATCAATGCGTCCCTGTTTGACGGTGTCATCATCAGTGTAAGTGAACACATACCATCTGCCCATCTGATAGATATTTGATTCAGAGATTTCCTGTCCGGTTGTATCTTCTGCGATATCTATTGCCTCATCGACGGTTTCGACGGCAAGTTCAACTGTTGCTGCATCAGATGCATATGCTCCGTAAACAGGGCAGTTAGCATATCCATACGCATATCCAGTTGCATATCTCATACCATGTCCTGCCCAGCCATACATCTGACCGAAGAATGTAGAATCATCGGTTTCATCGACTGCTGCACTTACTATACCTATCCCCGCAATGGTTGCAATGAGCATACCAGCAAGGAGTATTGACGTTGTTTTCTTCATTTTTTACACCTTCCTGCATTACAGGATTTTTATATCCTGCATATGTAGCTATAACACTACATATGTATGTACAATCAGTATTTAAAGATTATGTTGAACTTCTGATTTTGACTGCTTTTTCGCAGTAGTGGAAATGCCTTTTACCAGATTTACAAAATAAAAGAAAAGAAAAATGTATACTGGTAACGCTTATTTTCTTCTTTCAACATACCATCCAACCAGAGGCGGTATCCAGCACAGGTTTGCAGCAATTGCTTCAAGAGCCGTAAAGGTCTGTGTGGTTGGGCTGAATCCAAGAAAACGTGCAATCAAGAGTCCTATTGGCACAATAAGTATCACTGCCAGACTTGCAAGCATGACCGGATGATGGATGTAACGGTCTAAAGTAGCAACCCATGAGCCTTCTTTCTTTTTTAGAAAAAGCATACCTGATATATTAGCCCCTATCTGGTCACTGAGTGCATAGAAGTATGGTATGTAGAATCCCTCAATACCATAAACATCAACTCCAGCAAGTCGGCTTCCAAGATCTATGACCCAGGGAATGGCAATCCCGAAGAGCTTACCCCAGCCATATGCCTCTGCCATTGTCTGGCTTGTGGGCTTGAAATGCTGGCGTATGGAGTAGATTCCCTCAAATATACTTTCCCCTTCACCGGCAAGCGTTCTTACAAGCCACTGCCCAATAGGACTGCGCTGGTATCCGAACATATCAAGTAGCACACCTGCAAGCAGACCAACGATGTAACCGGGAAATGTATACCTTATTAACTCTGAGAAATTCTCTGTTTCAAATTCTTCTTCATTTTCTTCTTCGAATCCTTCCACGTATAATTATACTTTTTTTCTTGTATAAGAATTTCATGTTTTTATGTTATTCAAGATGTCAACATTTTTTTGCGTATCAAATTTGAAAAGGAAATTATTTCAAATCGGAAACTCGGACCCGAAATATTGTCACAGACAACCACACTAAAAAATGAAAGTTAAATTAGATAAAGTTAATAAGATGCATAAATTAAATAAATCTAAATATTAATTTTACACTACTGTTTGATATTAAAATATTCTATCGAAGGTGTCACGAATAATGGATGAAGAAGAAACAATTGAAGCATACGCAGTTACAGATTCAGATATCGTCAACAGAGTAACATCCTTTTTAGGAATACCATTTATTATTGTATTTGGATGGCTTAACAACAAATACGTAAGTATCTTTTCAGTAGGCCACAATGACCACAGGCTTGTAGTGCTCTATTCCGGCATCTGTCCGGTACTAAGAAATGACAAACTCCGAATTACCGGCAGAATGGAATATGGAGGAAAGGTCGGTGTATACGGAATGCTCATGAAAGCTTACAATATAGAGAACCTGAGTACAGGAGACATATACGAAAATATCTGAAATGGCCGTCAAAAAGGTATTTGACAATATATTATCCTCTTATACCTGCTCAGAACAACTTTATCTTCTTTCCGATACCCATCTCAACAGCTTTTGTATAGACTATGTTGGCAGTCACAAGATCCTGAACAGCAAGCCCTGTGGAATCAAATATAGTTATATCCTCATCTGACTGCCTTCCCTTTTTTATTCCGGCAACAACCTCACCAAGTTCAGCGTGAATATCGGATTGTGAAATCGCTCCTTTTGACAGGGGGACATTGATCTCTCCTGAATGCGATGCCTGTATAATATCATCAACGATTATCTTTGACCTATTGAGCAAAGCGGATTCCAGTTCCTGTTTACCCATGGCATCAGCACCTATGGCATTGATATGAGTGCCTTCATGAACCCACTCCGACATGACAACTGGCTCTCTTACAGGAGTTGTTGTCACCAGAACATCACAATCACATACTTCCTTGATGCTATCTTTACGTGTGAAATCACAGTTGACCACTTTTTGCATATCCTTTACAAAAGATTGACAATGGGTGATATTCCGGGAGGTAATCTTCACTTCTTCAATATCCATTACCTCGGATAGTGCAAGTAACTGGGTACGGGCCTGTTCCCCTGTGCCAACCATACCTACAACGTGAGAATCCGGGCGTGCAAGGTATTTTGCAGCAACTCCACCGGCTGCACCCGTCCTCATATCAGTGATGTGAGTACCGTCCATTATGGCAAGTGGAGCACCTGTCTCTGTGGAATTAAGAACAATAACAGCCATAACGGTTGGAAGCCCTTTTTCCCTGTTATCAGGATGCACATTGACGATCTTAACGCCTGCGATATCCTGCTCCTCCATGAACGATGGCATTGTACGCAAATCACCATTATGCTCATTGAAATAGAGATACGATTTTGGAGGCATCTGCACTTTCTTCAGTCCGTGTTCCCTGAAACCATTTTCCACTGCAGATAAAGTTAAAGGCATATTAATAACAGTTTTAACGTCTGATTGTTCAAGCCATAGGATATCCATTGAAACACCACTCCTTGACATTTATTAAATATGTTTAGATTGATAGGATAAAATCCTATTCTTTTTTGGCTAAATGAATATACATAATTATATATTAGTACTGGCTTAATATAATGTGTGACCGGACAAAAGACCAGTGAAGCATCAAAGAAGGAAATATCGGACCTGATAAGAATAGCTGATGAACTCCTGGAATTGCTGGAAGATAAAATTGCAACCAGTGACCATGATTATCAAAAGAATCGGAATGAGTTTATTTCAGATTATGGAAAATGGTACACCAGATGTTTGCCCATCGTAAGAAGTATGCTTCCCGATAAAGCATCCAGATTTGAGAGTCTATATCATACAAATAACCGTTCAGGAACAAATGAATATACCTATACCATACAGGATTACATCCAGGGGGTATATTTTAAGGATAAGCCAAAAAGTTATACGGACGGAATAACTACTAAGAGGCTGAAAGAACAGTTATCGATCCTGGAACAGGCTACTTCAAGGATAACCGATTTCTCCTTTGAGATTGAGCGATTTGTCAAGATAAATCCCATGTCCACACAACCCTCATCCTCAATATCAGAGCAGGAAAAAATGATGGATATCGATTTTTCTGATGAGCATTATAATTCACTAAGGGCAGAGATTAATTCATGTTTCAAGCGTGGATTATTTGTGGCAACTTTTTTGCTTTCAAAAGAATTGATCAGAAATCTGTTGATAGACATTATAAGAACCAATTTCCACCCAATATCCGACGAAGAGATATCTCTTTATTATGACTTCCAGAATAACACGCATAAAGGGATCAAGCAATTAGTTAATGTATTGGCGGAACGAAAAGAGGAAATCGATATCAATCCAGAGGCGATCGATCAACTTATAGAAATGCTTGCAGCTATTGATCCAAAAATAAAACCCGGTTCACATTCATTCAAACCAATTCACACTCATGAGGATATAGAAAATTACAGACTTGGAGAGACCGTGGAATTACTGAATGATGTCTTAGAATTCATGAAAAAGTAAACCAGGGAAAAGGAAGTATTTTTACTTTTACAATGCCCCTTTGCAAATAGTACTGCTT
>OBLN01000104.1_pt1 | contig 30018 bp, 40 predicted proteins | sample 1519301 | NCBI WGS metagenome assembly OBLN01 (sample SAMEA2452533, study PRJEB22499) | sediment metagenome | reverse complement strand
CACAGTGTCGTCCGCTATCGAGTTCTGTCTTGTCGGAAACTTGCTTATCTTGGATCAAGGTAAGTGGGTTTAGAGGATTAGCCCGAACCCACAAGATAGAATCTTCCCTTCCCGTCACAAAATGGAGCTTACCCAGTTGCGTTTTGAAGAAATCGTATATCTTTTTATAAATTCTTTTTAAAGGTTCTTTGAGGTTATACTTTTCTTTAAGATATTTAGCTAATTGGCTAACGCTATAGGGTTGCTCGCTAGTCATTTCATAAAAATTTGATATCTGCCTCTGAGTGAGCCCTGGCATAATCTCCCCCCGTAGCATACTGGTATAGTTCGGTCCCAAAAAATTGAAAAAAAATAAGGGAGTTTATGCCCTCAGAGCCTCAGCTATCGAGACCTGACGGTAATGCTTACAAAGATCCCCGCAACCGTTCCTGGTGAGCTTGTGCAGGGCAATATCCACCCTGCAGCCTGAACAGGTCACATAAACCCATTGAGGACGCAGGAATCCACGAAGGTTAAGCCCGTCTTCATGGTCGTAACTGTGGACTTCCGCAGAGCTCAAGAGAGCCCCGCAGGAAGGACAAGAATGAGAAGAAACGCGAACCCGGATAGAGTCATAAACCGCGTTGACCGTGAATATATTTTCAATACTTCGGGTTTCGGTTAATGGTGCTCCTTGTGGAGGTATTGCATGTTTTACCTTTTGCCAGCACTCCGGACCATATCCCCGGCTTTTGCTCTTGTGATCCTTGAGAGCCCGCCCACATCGAAGGCAACGAGTATATAGTAGGGGAGTGTTCACAGGCCTACCCCCTGAGCCCTGAGAGTTTCCGCAGGAATAGAGGACCAGACCATAGAGCCCGAGAACTTAAATTTTATTAGATTATCAAGGCGATAAAGGGGCCTTATATTGCAGAGTCTCCACAGATGTGACTTACCTGGCACATACCAAGAAAGAGGGTTCGCATGAGTTAGATAGCTAGAATTAAACTCCTCTCTGCTTACTCTACGGCTGTTTTTTAGGGTTGCAACTGCGACAATATAACCGCGGGGTTTTGGCTGAAAGTCCCACCGCTCAGCCCTCCCTTTGCTGTAATTCACCTTAAAAAAATCTTTTATTGCTTGAGTTTCTTCTTTTTTTGGTGCTGTCAGGCTGGCATATATTGCAATATCCTTTCCGATATACTTTATAGGGGCAGGATATAGGCGGTGCTCGTCAATTTTGTAGGATGTAGCGATTAAGTGCGCCCATTCCTGCCGGACCGCGAGAACTGGAATATTTAGAGGCATTATACCCGGCCCCCTGCTAAATTTTGACAGTGACGTCTAGGACCTGGCCACAGTGTGCGCCCACATGTGCAACCGCGAGCGAACCAGAGACGAGAGGCTTTATCATATTTGGAGTATTGCCGGTATAATTGCCCCTGCCGGTTCCGTTCTATCCGAGAAATACTCATGCGAACCAGCCCCCTGCCCTGTAAACCTGCTGGTAAAATTCTTCATCCTCATAGTACGGAGCGGAAGGATTACGCTGATTGTATGCAGCACGAGCAGCTCTTACTGCTGCTTGTTCAGTCGAGGAAAGAGAAGCGTATAAAGAAGGGTGACGGCCTGAACGCTGGCAAGATTTGGAGCGAGACATTTAGACCGCCCCCCTGATTACTGTCTTCCAGCAGACGGCTTTTACTCCAGTGAACTTCCCGAGCTTGAGCTTAACTGCAGGAACCCGGGCGTAAAAGCAACCGTTCTGGGCTGCAAGGGCATTTGATTCTGGCGCCATTACACCATCACCACCCAGAAGAACCAGGAGGAAATTCCAATCAGAAAAATAGCTACATAGAGCAAAACAAGATGGAATATATCTCTCCTGCTCACTGTTTCACCCCCGAAAACAGGCTTATTATCCCGCAAATTATGATAGCTCCAGCCAGACAGCAGATGTATACAGGAAAAATAACCACATCCAGAAGGCTCACACCCTCACCTCCGAAACCTGAGCCAGTAGAATCTTTTGTTTCTTGGGTTTTGTAAAGGAGAGTTTTAATTCTGCATTATGGAGAGCTATGAATTCTCTACACCCTTGTTCTGATTCTTGGTACTTGCAATCTATGCAATATACAAAGCGTCCCTCTGCTATGCAGCCTATGATCTCTTTCATACCTGCACCTCCTCAAAAAGTAAATAGGTGGAGAACATATAGTTCTCTGAGGGGTGAATCATCGGCTCTTTGCTTGGCGGCTGGTGCTCGATCTTCTCACTCCTCATCTCTGTTCACCTCCGGACTCGAGGCGAATTTTTCATTCTTTTCGGGTTTCACCTTAACAGGCCTCCATGAGTTTGATTTTGGTCTCGAGTTCGAGGTTATCTGCAAGGCAGACGAAGCCCTCTTTTCCGAGAATATCATGCTGAACACCGTTAGGGTGGAAGTTCCGGAGACCGCCAATTTCTCCTTCTAAGTACATGCTGGTAAGGACTGCTCCGAGGATCATGCTGAGGACATTAGGACACCAGGAAACAATGTCTACAATTTTACGGGCATTTCCCAGGCACTTGACTTCTTCTACCTTTTCTTTTACCCATTCGACAATGGCGGGATAATCCTGAGAGCTTACTTCTATCCTGCCGTTAGGGGCATGATAACCAATGTCTGAAGGTAGTTTGTTTAAATCGATCCTGACGTATACGTTAAAAGGTCTGGTTTCTTTCTGTTCCATTCTTGTATCACCAATTTTTCAATTTTTTTATCTCTGAGTTTCTTTGTGGCATAGTGTTTGAGTGGTTGCCACAGGCCACCAGCTGGGTGTTTTTTCCGCAGTCGTGACCAGCTTTCGACTGCACGGTGATTTATTCCGGGCCGCCTCCGCAGATCATCTTACAGAGGTTGGAGAACAGCCCGAGGGTTGCATGGTGCTTTGTGACCTCTTCACTTATCCCGGCAAACTGCTGGACAAGTGGATTTTTTCTGAGGTCTTCAAGGCTGAGGTTTTCAGGAGTAAATCCTGGATAAGAAAAGGAAGGTGCGGCAAGTTCTGCGCTCATGTCTTTACCTCCCACTGCTCCAGCTTCCAGGTAAAAAACAGGGCAATTATACAGAACAATCCAGCCCAGGGAAGGCTAAAACCACCCATGCCATATGATAGGGTGAAGTGTTCCGCAATAACGAGAGAGGCCATTCCAGCGAATATTCCCGCGAAAAATACATATGCAGAAAAAACGTAGTCTTGTAGGGAGTGAATCATCGGCTCTTTGCTTGGCGGCTGGTGCTCGATCTTCTCACTCCTGATAACCTCTTTTTTTTGCCAGGAAGGCAGGCCATTTGCGGCAGGTTCAGGCGTTGATTCTATCGCTTTCTCTTCGGTCATGCGAGCACCTCAAGCGCAGCTTCTCTCGACTACAACTTTATCGTCCTGGTCAGCAAACTTGATGTAGTCACCAGGTCTCAACGCTAACCTCTCGCACAATTCTGGAGGCAATAGAATCTGCCAGTTTCTCCATACTTTTGATTTAGTCGGTTCCATTAACATCGCTCCTCTTATTAAATGTAGTAATTACTATATTGTATAGTAGAACCTACACTATATTATTTATACATTTCTGAGGAAACTTAAGAATAAAGTTTAACTACCGGAGATTGTAATGGTTGAAGTCGTAAAGAAAAAGGAGCAAATTAATGCAACTGTATCTCCTTGGATCAAAAAACGATGTTTAGAGTTAGCTGAAACTCCTGAATTTTCCAGTGTTTCTGATGTAGTTTCCCAAGCATTATCCGAATTCTTCGGGAAATATGATTATATAAAAGCCAAAGAATCAAAGGAACGTGAAGATCGAATTCCTGATTTGCTTGATGCTCTCATGAAAACTAAAGAAGGCCAGGAATGGCTTAAATGCGTTTTTAAATCTGAAAAAGAACTGGAGAATAAAGAAGATAAATCGCGGAAGGTAATCATTGATTAATGCCTACGATCAAGAGAAAAGTTTTTAAGGAAACTTAAGAATAAAATTTAACACCTCAGACTCTGAATGGCTGGAGTCGTGAAGAAGATATGCTCTTTAGGAACAAATTCGGAACAATTAAATATATTAAACCTTTGTACCAAATATATCTAACTCGGAATCTTTCATTTACATATTCAATTTCTGTTTGTAGACAGAATTCAGTGAAAATTGGTTGGATTCGCGTGGGTGCTTTCTATCAATTAGTATCATCAGTTGGAAATTATAATGAGACTATTATCAAATCTAATGAGCGGAGCCTATTTCCTTCTGAAATCAAGACTAATAATTATGGAAATTTCCTTGCTCTTAAATTTACCCAAGAAAATCTAACTGACTTTGATAACTCTACTAAAGATCTGAATATTGATTATTTAATCTTTTCAAATGTTGATTTTAAGAAGATTATTAAATTTGCAAAAAATCTTAATCTTAGTATCAGAGATATAGAAAGTAAAGATATTGATGAGAGTCTTCGTGAAGAAATTGATGAATATATTCTCAATGATGACTACGATGGTCTGCTTGAGTTCATAGAGGATAATAAAATATTGATTAAAAAATTAGATTTATTTTTCAATAATAAAAATATCTTTAAAATATATGATTCTGGAATTGTTTGGTTAGATACTGATTTGACTAAATCAACTTCTTTTGTTGATTTGTTGAAATCTATTTTGGAGATTACATTGAAGTGAGATTAAGTTTATTTATGTGAATAGATTCTCTAACTCCTAATTCTTAAAAATAGATTTTTGGATGAGATTGTTTTATGGCTTGGGCAGATTTGTGGAGAAGTTTATTTCCAAAAAACTATATGTCATCCATATTTTTATTTATAGTTTCATATATCTTTTTACCTCATTTTGGGATTACAGATCCTATTAAAGTATTTATAATAAGTATAATTATTTGCTTAGTTGTGGGTTTTATTATTCAAGCTTTATACTACATAGCCAAGCATCTGTTATTTCCTGTAGTTAAAGCAGAATTCAATAATTCAATGAATCAGCTTATTTTAGACCGACAATATCCTGGCTCTCGAGCTGAAGATATTAGTATTAGTGTAAAACTGGAATATTCAAAGCAATTTTCAACTTTATGTACACTACTTCATTTAAATTTGAAACATTTCTTTATATGCTTTTACTGGGAACCTCGAGAAGTATTTAATTTTAAACCTAATAGTGAATATCCCACACTCTTAAAGAAAGATAATACTTTTCCTTCTATTTGTTTAGGGGACTTAGTGCCAAATAACTTATATACATATTCTTTAAGAATTTCTTGCACTTCTCATTATCAGGAAGTAAATGAGACTGTGATTAGAGTTAAAAGCTTTACGAATCCTGGAACACTCAAATATGATCTTATATTGCGATTATTTCGAATAGATGCAGGAGAAAAAAAAGTAGTGATTAAAAAAGGAAACTAATTTAGAAAAATATTTAAATTAGTTATCAATATTTTTTTATTATGACTCGTTTTATCGGGAATTCATTTAAGATTACTCCTCTATCACTCACTGGTAGAGTCATGGAAGATGAAAATCTGAGTGTAATTTCTCAATTACTTAATTCAAGGGGTTTTGATTCGAGAAGTACGCCTGGCGCTGGCTGGACCTGTTTTCAAGCAGCTAAAGATCGAGAAAGCATAGATACCTCAAAAAATATTGAAAGTTTAAACTTGCCAGATGGTTTTGAAATATTACCCACTACTGGAGTAATGGATATATTGGATACTAGGCTTAGAAACAAATTATCACCTAGAATATACTCTGAATTATCCAATAGAGAAAAGTTTGTAGTTCGGGCAACTGATTTTGTATTCTTTAACTTAGATAAATTATATTGCTTAGTTTCAACAACCAATTCAAAAACCGTTGATTTCTTAGTAACTAATTTTCTCACAAATTTTCCATTCGCTGATCAGGGATTTACAGTAAACAAGTCTCCAGCCGAATATAACATTCCACCAGATTTGATACTTTGGTTACTTTACATTTATTATGAGAAAGATCAGAAAATAAACTCGGAAATGACTATAAAAGATATAGTTCATGTAGAAGGTATTTTAAGAGTTCCCAATTCAGTCCAATACTGTGGTGAATCTACTCCTATAAACTTAACAGAGTTGAAATATAGTATAGCTAAGGGACGAATATTTACTAAAATAGAACTAGTTCTAGATATCAATGACAATATTTTCCAATTCCTTGTTGACAAAGATGGTAACGTTGAGTTTAAACCAACTCAATGTACGTTTTATGAAGATGAACATAAGGATATAAAAAGCCTCGCAAAAGCAATAAATATATATAAAGTGATTATTCCTTCGCTAAAAAGCATATTTAACTCATGTGATGTATGGTTCTCTAGCGACAGAGATAGATTTATTCAAAAATGTGCAAATGACTGTAAGAGTGGTTTATAAATAAAAATATATGTCACTATTGCAGGTTACGCTTTTTAAAAGAAAAATATAATGTTATTTTTTTTCTTTTGCATTTCTAATTTCAATCTTGAGGGTTAATCAATTGGAAGACCCGTTTTTTATTTTTCCAAATTATTATAAAACTTATTATTTCTTAATCTCTATTCTAGTATAAAAATTGTTTAATATAACAAGAAAGTAGTTTTTTATAAGTAATTTCTTCTATTATATTGACCAGATTCACAAAAAGATCTCTCTTCGCCTTCTATACGACTGAGGCTGGTCAATATAATTAATTAATACTTATTACTTTCAGCCAGCTTGATTATTTCTTATATATTTAAGGATGTTTTTATTTCCTGAATATATAGGGGTTAAAAAAATGTTTATAAAAGCACATTGTCCAGTTTGTGGTACTGATGTTTACCATAATATAAGGTTGCATGCTCTGGAGCATTTGCATTTTGAAGGGGAGAAGGAGGTTTGCAGGTATACGGTTGAAAGTATTGAAGTAGCTGATACTCTTACAGAAGAAGAGCTTGTCCGCAATGTTTTGCAGGGGCTCGAAAGAATCATTCATGACGGGATTGAGGTGAAAGTTCTTGCCGGAATCCTGAAGGAGAATTACGGGATTACGGGGGTTTGCTGTAGGGGACTTATTGAGAGGATTCAGCTTGAACTTGATATGTATTGTCCGGATAGGAAGAGACTTTACTTTGTGGACCCTGAAGAACCTGGGGAAAAAGAGAGCTTTTGTTAAAAAAGCATTTTACTTTTTTGAAAAGAGAATTGTAAAAGAAATAATAAATTTTTTTAGAAAAAAGAATATGTTTTTATCAATTAATGCCTTACTTGATTGTAAGGCATTGTACTGATAGACTTAAGCCTCGGGCGGGAGATCTGCTTTCAGTATACTGCCTTACTTTCACAACACTTGGATTATGTCTATTAATAGCGACGTAATGGAGTAAGGTATATGAGCATATATAAGCATGAAAAGAATTTAAATGCAGTGGAAAAACGGATTAAAAACGCAGATTACAGCAAGGAAAATAAGGCCTTAATACTAAAATTTGAAAACTCTCTTTTTGCTGAAGGCCTTAAACCTGTAAGGGTTGAAAAATATCTTGTGCAGCTAAATGTTTTGGCTCAACTTGTTGACAAGAATTTCTCAGAAATGGATTTTGATGATGTTCAGGCTTTGGTTGCTCGTATAGAGAGATCAGACCGTAGTGAGTGGACAAAGCATGATTACAAAATATCAATACGTAAGTTCTTTAGGTGGATGGGAAAAGACGATCTCGTATCCTGGATAAACGTGCAGATGAGACATAACACACAAAAACTTCCAGAGGAGCTTCTTAGTGAACCAGAGATTAAAAGATTAATTGAGGTTGCAGAACACCCAAGAGACAAGGCCATAATAGCCACATTATATGATTCAGGTTGTAGGATTGGGGAACTAGGTGGCCTTAAGATCAAGCATTTAAGCTTTGATCAGTATGGAGCTGTCTTAACAGTTAATGGTAAAACCGGAATGAGAAGAGTTAGGGTAATTTTTTCAGTTCCTTATCTGGCTTCTTGGCTGGATATTCATCCACAAAAGGATAATCCAGATGCTTATCTATGGCTTCTCATTAGAGGCAAGGGGAACGGGCAGCCTATGCAATACCAAGCCTTTAGAAAACTGATTATAACTCTTGCAGCAAAGGCTGGAATTAAAAAAAGGGTCTATAATCATCTTTTCCGACATTCCAGGAGTACAGAACTTGCTCAGCATTTAACTGAGTCTCAGATGGAGGCCCATCTAGGATGGGTTCATGGCTCAGACATGCCCAGCGTATATGTTCATCTTTCCGGAAAACAGGTAGATGATGCAATGCTCCGTATCTATGGCATGAAGAAAAAAGAAGATATGATGCCTGAACTTACCAGTAAAACCTGCCCAATATGTGAAAAGATCAATGGTCCTACTTCAAAGTTTTGTGCCCGCTGTGGTCATCCTCTGGACCAGCAGACTATTCAGGAGATTCATGAAATGGAGAATAAAATTCCAGAGCTGCTACAGATGATAATGAAAAGTGACCAAGCAAGAGAGCTCTTTTCAAAACTAGATAAGCTTGGATCAGATTAATTTAGAATTTATATGGCGTTAAAGTTCGATTATATACTCCATGCTGAAAGATTAAAGTACCTGGTTCCAGTATGGAGTTTAATTTTTGCCATTACCGAAAAATATGGAATACTTGCATCATTTATTTTTAAGTTTTAATTTTGCTTTCTCAAAAATGAATACAATAGTTAGTAGGAAAAGGTATATGCCTACAAACCCTCCTGCAAACTCGTATATATTATTAGAAGTTCCTGATGATCCCATAATAACCAAAGACAATATTGCAGTGTAAACGTGTGTTGACTTTTCCATGTTTTTCACCTAGGTTAATTCTTCTATTGCGGTTTAGATTTTTCAGATCAGTATGAATATGTATCATTTTCTTTTGCTAAACTGCGTAAGAGGGCATATATTATTAGCCCACAACCTACAACGATAAACGCCCCATGGTAACACATGGAGATAAACGAAATTTTTGCTTCTGGTGCTCCAGCTGCAACCATAGAGTTAAGAAGATCATTTAAGGGTCCGGACAAAACAAAATAAAGGAGCCCTATACAGAACTCCAGTGACAGGACAATTATCCAAGTAAAAATCATCAATATCCTTCTCCTGTTTTGAACACTTTATACAATATTGCTCCTACACCTGTTCCAAGAAGCATGAGTAAAGTAACGCCAGCACTTTTTGGCAGAAACATTCCAAAGGCAGCCGCAAAGAGAATTCCTATAATTACCGGAAGTGCCACATCCTGAGCCTTCAGGAACACCATAGAAACCACCAGGACTCCTATGAAAAGCCAGAAAAAATTTCCCAGGATTGCAGTATATGGGCTGCTAATGAAACCTAAGATGTTCACGCTATCATTTTCAGATAAGATTGGAAGGTAAGTGTAATTCACTTACTCACCTCCGGTAAGGGTAAATTTCATAATTACCTGTGCAAGACCTACAAGGTAGACACACCAGACCAGGACAGATAATGGTGAGATAATCAGTCCTGGGATCCCAGCCTCTCCCAGCAGCAGAACCAGAGTAATTGGAGCAAACACAAAGATCTTCCCAAGCATCCCCAGTGCCCGGGGAAAATCTCCGAAGAGGTACAGGCCTATATCTGCATTACTGTAGCTGATATCTTCCGGGATATTGCTTTTGAACTCTTCTTCAGATATCGCAAGTGTGGCCACATGAACAGGAAATAGATTAAGAGCTCCCAGCAGCGATATTGAGAGATTTACTACCAACAAAAATAATGCAATTTCATAGATTTTCACTGTTTTCTCCCCCCTAGAAGAGTAAGGGTGCCAAGAACCACTATTAAGGCAGCTACAGCCTCAGAAATACGCAAGAATCCAGCTACATAAAGCCCCAGAGCTAAAATAGATGTCAGCATTGCTCCCATCTTAGAACTGCGATATCCAAAAAGAAGCCCGAAGGTAGCCAGGATAAAGAAGGCAATCACATTATACCAGTAGTCTGAAACCTGCAGGTCAATCATTTTGGAGTCAGAACTGCAGTACTCCTGGTGAAGCAGCTCTCCGCCTGTAGTATTAGCCCACAGCTGGACATAATATTGTTTTTCAGGGTCAGGATAAATGAAAGTGGCAATTCCTTGAGGAGCAATAGAAGTAATAGAATAGACTATTTCTCCAGAAGAAGTGTCAGTAATATTGTATTTAAATGGACTGTACAGTGAACCTGCAGGAGCAGTCCATCTCATTATAACAGACTCATTCGTTTTTTGGATAGAATAGTTAAAGCCTCCGTAAACAGTAGAGGGAGGGATTAGTTCTATATCTCCAACTACCAAGCTTACAATATCCGTTTGAGTGGCCACATAAGGCCCTACGGATCTCTCTAATGTAGATGTCTGCAATACTAGATCATAATTCACATTGTTATCGAGGTAGACCTTGTTTTGGCCTGCAGCATCAAAGTAATCTTCTGATATTGTAAATGTTCCTGAATCTGAAGGCCTTGTAACAAGAAGCCTTGTTTCCCTATATTTAAAATTATTTGAATAGTCAATTAGATTGAAACTAATTAGAGAAGCCGTATCCTCATCAGGTAAATAAGCTGTGATTGTCTCCGGGCTTTCAATTGTCCTCCACCTGGGAGAATACCCGCTTGCATAGATCTTGGCTTTGTATTCTCCTTCAACAACTTCAGAACTTGAGAACTCTATAGATCCTGTTGTAGTTGATTTTGTAATGTATGTAGTGTCGTTGTAGAGGTCCACACTAAAATTAGTAAGGTTTACTCCTGTGGATTCATTTTTGGCATAGATTTTAGCGTATCCTGGTTTAGATGGTGCATTTCCTATGGAAAACGTTCCTACTGAAGGCTCTGAGTATTTTTCATTCCTGAAATCATAAGCTGATATTTTCCAATAATATGTTCCTGGTCCAAGATACACGTTCCATTCATTTTCGTAGAGAGTAGAATTATACCACTCTGAGGAAAAATCAGATTCAGTTGAGATTACCCCATTGTACCTGGTTGCAGCATTTTCCCATGAGAATGAAACCTCATTATATTCCGGATACTCACTTTCTAGAACAGTTCCATTTTCAGGATAGTATAAGTCCAGAGGTTGATTTATTGGAATTGAGACTATGAGATTATATTGTATACCTGGAGTAAGTCCTGATGTATCTATATATAAAGCACTTTTTTCATGATAATCAGAACCTTTTGCTCTATATGCATTTATTGAAGTAAAAGTTACGTCATCTGTTGTATATTTTGCTGAAGGAGTACCTAATTTTCCTACCACATAAAAATAGTATGTACCGTCGTCAAGAAATGCTGTAAGAATAGAAGGATTGTAATTTCCGTCAGGAACATAATTTATTGTCACATTCATATAATTTTCATCAAATGTAAAAGAACATTCATTAAAATCCAAGTTGGCATTACCACTTTCATAAAAAGTAATGCCATCTACATAGAAAGTAGAACCACTTGCAGGAGTACCATCCATGAATATTCTAAGTGTTAATGATCCCGTATAATCTATGTATTCGGTATATTCATAATATGTCCAATCACAGGCATTAGTAACCTGTATACCTGCACTATCTACCGTTCCTCCTTGTAGATCAATATTAAATTTACCAGACGAACTATCCTTTTTTACCCATGCACCAATAGTATAATAGCCAGGAGTTACACTTACAGATCTGATCAGTGATGACGTTGCAACATCACTACCCCTGGCAGTCTGATAGTAAGAATAATCTGATATTTTAGAATCGGTCGACCTGCCGAAACTTTGGTAAGCTGAGCCTGCTAGCGTCCAACCATCAGGAGCATTGTTTACGGTTCCTAAACTCCATGTTTCAAAATTCCAATTAGAAATTTCTGAGTGTCCCCAATCAAGAGGTAGTCCTGGAAGTGCACTTGCAGTTATCGAAAACAAGATTATTAAAAAAGAGGCTGAGAGGACTGATTTAAGAGTGAAAGTTTTTCTCATTTCCATCCTCCATCTGAGTTCTTCTGTGCACTCATTACACCATAAACAAAAAGAGAGAACAGGCAAATAACAGGCAGATACTTCCAGGCCAGCCAGAAAATCTTAACTCCCAGAGCTGCTATTGGATCTCCGGTGTATGCATAGTTATCGTGAGCAGTTGCTACTACATCGTATGTGGATGCATAGAGTAGCCCGAAGATTCCCATGGTTAGCAGGATAATAATCCAGTTATAGGCAACCATTAGAGTCTCCTTCGTCCAGTAATCAGGGAAAGCGGGTCCTGGACGTAATGTTTTTTCTGCCTGAAGCCCCAGCCTCCAGAAGGAGTGGTTAGGAGATTTCTCACGTTATTGTCATTAGGTGCTGCTATTTTCTTCCGGGATCCTCTACCAGACTGATCTTCAAATATGACAGAATCTATAACAGAATCTCTTGAGCCATGTGATCCTTCGGAATATGGAGGGATTGGTTCAGGCCCTGGATAAGGTCCCTGATGAGATCTTGGATAAGATCCTTGATAAGGTCTAGAGGTTCCGAATTCTACAGGATTCAGAGAAGTATATTTTCCTGACGGTGGATATAAGTCTGCAGATCGAACTTGCCTTGTATAATGTTCAGGTTTTGGAGCATAGCCGGCCCCGAGAGGAAGAGTTCTTCCCGGAGTAAAAATAGGATATCTATTGTCACCAATGCTCCTATAGTATTCACTTTCTTTATACAGGTCTTCAGCAGTTACGCGTTTATTACTCCTGCGAATGTCGCCTAATCCAGATAATGAAATTTTTCCCTGAGGTGCGTTTTCAGGTCGAGCTTGATATCTATCAACTGGGACTTCTTTACCTCTGAATTTAGTGTAATACTTTGATTCTGTCCGAATCAATTCAGTTCCTGGAGGAACCACTATTTCTCTTTCCGCAGCCCTCTGTTTAATCAGGGATTCAAATTTAGGGGTTACATATCCCTGACCTTTTGGGGCCTGATTCATAAGGTACTCATTAGTAACTGCTGCTCCCTTTCCCCTAATTCCTTCTGGAAGAGATCTGATATTCTGAACATCTACCCAGTTTGCAGCTGGTCTTCTTGCAGTTTCTCCCCAGCCAAAGAGCTTTACTTTCGGGATGCCTCCTTTTTCTGAAACTCCAAGGAAGTGTGGAGATACATCCGGACCTAAGTGAAGTCCTACTACGGAACTGCTACCAGGCTGTGAAATAGTTTCAGCTGCAAAACGTTGTGGGGTCGCATGCCATCCCCCAGGTACTTCGGTACGAGGGTACCTATACGGAGAAGTTTCAAAATCTTTGATCAATTGACTTGCAGTTGTACCTTTAGGTGCAAGTGGAAACTCCTTTGCACCTGATAGAACCTCAGGCCGAATTATCTTCTCAGGAGGAAGGTATTCTTTACCTACTAAGCTTGCCTTATTTTTGGCTGCACTTCCTAGTTTCCCAATTGCAGCCATTCCAATCATTTCGCCTGCAAATTGTGCAGGGCTCTCTTTTGCCTGTTTATAGAGACTTCCCGCCACAATTCCAGCTCCTGTCACAATGCCCTTGGGAACTGACCCTGGATCTTTAATAGCTCCCTCGAGTCCTACAGGAAGCATCCCTGCCATACTCACAACGAGTTCAGGAGCGTTGGTTAGACCTCGGATAAAGTCTTTTGCAGTACCTTCTGGAACAGGAGATAAAAGAGCTTCTTGCTTTGCATCTATATTTTGTGCAAGTTTTTGTGATTCCTCATAGACTTTCCAGGTCTTGAGATCCTCTTTGGAGATAGAAGGCTTTTTGATACTGCTTGTATCTACTGTTTTCCCCATTCCTATTTCTACACCTATTGCAAACAGATTAGACCGTTTTTGTTCACTCTCGATAGGAATTTTTTCAATCTCGTATTTTTTTCCAGGAACTATTACATTTGCAAAAGACTTTATTCCAGAATCAGCTATTCTTCTAGCTTGCTCAATCTTTGTTTCCTGCTTCGCTGCTTCTTTTGCTGGAGCCACAGCAATTTTAGGTTGTTGTATTGCATCTGCTGGAAGCCCATTCTCATAATAGAATGTGTTTCTTATGAAGGTCCTAGCTTGCTGATTTGAACCTTTACTTGGTGTAGAAGCAGGTGTAGAAGTTTTCGTTATTGCAGTCCCTGTGCTGGTAGCCTCGTATTGCGGGCTGTACTTGCTGACCGGTAGCCCACTTGCTGAAGTTCCATTCCTGCCTCTTATCGTTGGTCCTGTATCTGTAGGTTGCTGAACAGCTACTTCCTTTGTAATCTCAGTAGCAGGACTTTGAACATTCTCACTTCCTGAAGGACTGCTTGAAGGTGTAGAAGGTTTCGTTATTGCAGTTCCTGTACTTGTGGCTTTATATTGTGGACTATCCTTGCTTACTTTTTTTCCACTTGCTGAAGTCCCATTCCTGCCTCTAATTGTTGCCTGTCCTGTACCCATTCAATCACCTGTAGATCGCATATATCGAAAGCTTGGATTCATTCCCTTCATATCCCTCCAGGTTTCCTGGAAAAGTCCCGTAATCAGCTTCCTGAAAGATATAATTCTCTCCGTCTGCAGGAACATTGATCGGGCCGTCTCCCTGGACTGCAAGTATGTAGTTTTTCCGGTCCTTTGTGTCAATCCGGATATCATGAGGAAAGGTCAGAACATTCCAGGAATCTCTTACAAGCTCAACTTCTCTTGTAGTCCCTAGCAGATCCCCATTTGCTGAATATATCGCTCCTCTTACGTATGTCGCATCCGTTCCGGCATCGTTTACAAACACAGCAATGCCTGCAACGTTTTCTTCGAATTTTGTTGAACCGTCCAGATTGGAAATTATCATGGTTCCCAGCTCAAGAACTAGGACTGCAACCAGTACAATAATTGAAACTTCGTGTAGTTTCGTTTCAGTCCCTCCTGATGAAAATTAAACAGATAAACACAGCTACTATAACCAAAGGAATCATTACTGTAAGACCTGCAATATCTGCCCAATTGCCGTTCAAATTCCAATCATAATTCGAAGATCTGGAGGGATACAAAGATCCTATCATGTAGGTCTCGTTCCCTGTTGCTTTATAAACTCCAAGCTGGTTGTTTCCAAATCCATCACTAATTACGTGCTCTATTGGAGTTCCATCCTTCGTGCAGGTAATCCGGAAATTATACATTTGGTCTTCCAAGACCGCTCCGGTTTCAATAAGAAAAGTATATGTCTCAGAGTCGTAGCTCAGATCTGCCGTCGGGTTGTTGGATTCAAGAGAGTATTGCAGAAGAGAAGATGAAAGAATAGGATTAGGGTCTACTGTATAAGTAATTGTTCCAGACTCATAACTGTTTAAAGGTAAATATCTGACGTACACCGTATATTCAGAATCAGTAAGTGATTCCTCAATAATCGTTGTGTTTTCTGCATATCCTATATTAGCTGTTACATTAAAAGGGGTAACAGTTTTTGTATAGTTTCTAACAGTAATTCCATCAATTTCGACTTCATCTGGAACATTAGCAATTAGAGAATTAAATGATTCATTGCTGTTTTCATAGGGTACCTGAATAGTTCCGGAACCATTCAGATAATCTGAATACGTACTATCACTGTTGGTTTTTAGTCTGAGGTTCTGAAGATTATCATAATAAAGAAGTGATTTTTCTTCTGCTGATAGAAGCCTGTTGTATAGCATTACGTTGTCAATATAGCCATTGAATGAGCCCGAACTGTAACCAATATATAGATAACTTGTGTGCTGAATTAGTGTGCTGTCAAGTTCTCGTGACCCTACAAGCTGGTTATCAATATAGACGTTCAGTTTCGGCGTTTCTCTGATGTACTCTATCAGTATTATTCTAGTGGCGTTAATGTTGGAAGTGTTGGGTATTGACCAATATTTGAGTCCTGTCTGTGTGGTATGATCTAAGTTGAATCCTCCAACAGATGTCAGGTATGGTCTGATGGATATCGATCCTCCACCATGTTGGTAAAATATTTGGGACCCGGTATCGCCACTTGAGTTTAATATGAATACCCAGGTACAGTTATTATTTTCAACTGTAAGAGAAGCACTATTTGGTATTATTACCCTGTCATTGTCTCCATCAAATAATCCTGCTCCGTTATATTTTCCTTCAGTCCAGCTCATTCCATTTTCAGCAGTCCCATTATTTCCGTTGCCAGAAAAGTCTTGGACTAAAGTTCCCTCTCCTTCATCAAATCTCCACCATGCTACAAGTCCATTGGTAGGAATGTCATAGGGTCCTGTTTTGTTGTAAACGGGATCAATAGAAACTTCAATATAGTCAATATTATCAGAAGTAAAATCTGCTCCTAAACTGAAGGTTTGAGATACTGGATAGGTTAATGTTCCTATTTTTCTATACTCTCCCAGGAACCCGCCTATTTCAATTTCAGAAAAAGGTAAATCCTCTAAATACACCCATCCGTTATCATTTCGGACTTCCTGCAGCCATACAGCATCAACAAGACCAGCATCATTATAATGGGTTATTTTGATTAAGTTTTCTTGAAAACCTAATACCTGCTGGATGTCTCCATACTTCAATTTTATACTGCGTAATTTATGCTCTTTTTTGTCAACATCAACTAATCGAATTTTACCGTCTTTCGTTTTTCCACAGACTATTGTACTACTGTCTAGATTTGCATAGACTTCAAGCTCTTCGTTCAGATCCTTTATCTGATGTTTATAAAGCTGCTTTTCCTGCACAGTCTTGGTTTTATAGGATTCAACAAACTGCTTTTTATTCTGGATCTCATGAAGACGAAGCTTTGAAAGATCTTCGTTAGTCAGCACTCTACTATTGTCCTGTTTTGCTGTAGCTGTAGCCGATAGAAGAAATATGCATAAGATCAATATTGTGATAGTCTTCACTCGCTGCATTCTTCAATGGCCCCTCCTGATATTCCTGTAAGCTTTTGTCTTACCTCCGTGAAATCCAGCTTTCCATTTTCTGGCTGCAGCAGTTTGTTAGTTCCTTTTGTCTCATCCACGCCTGCAGCTTCATCTATAATTCCCATCCTGTGATCACGCTTAAACTTGAGATATTCCTTTTCAAAGCTAGCAGGTAGTTCAGGGAAGTCTTCAACGTAGTCAGGTTTTACGAGCTTGAAAAGAGCTTTATAGCTCCTGAAGGCTGTTTTTGCCTTTCTGTTCTGGGAAAGTCTGATGATCTTTTCCCCGGAAAAGTATGCTACATGATATCTGAATTCAGTCTTACCCTGTGTAGGGTGATGAATTGTAGTGAAGCAGTAGAGCAGGCTTTTTACCCTTCTTTCTCGGATATCCGGGACAATATCCCAGAAACTGGGACTTACCAAAATGTCAAAATGCCTGCAGTCTCTTTTGATCTTGAAGATCTTCTGAGCAAGGGCTGAATCCTTAGTGTTATGCTGCTGAGAGAAAAGGACTGTTACAGCTTCATCATACCAGGCTACTTTATACGGTATATCCTGATATTTCAGCATGAAATTGATGAATGAGTGTTCAGAATCCCTGAAGTCATAGATCATACCTTCCTGCAGGGAAAACTGAGGGTCCAGGACCCTGGCCAGCTGGGCTGCTACGGTTGACTTTCCGGATCCTTCAAGGCCTGTAACGAAGAATACCCAGTCCTGCCTTTTCTGCTGGCAGTAGCTAACGATTTTAGAAATGTTTGCTTTTGTAATTGAGAGAGGTTCTTTCTTAATCTCTCCTTTTTCTTTTGATCCTTCAACATATGCAGAAAAACTCATCCGAGAGATCCCTCCCAAGCGTTGTATGCGTTCATAAAGTACTTCGTAATGGTCGGGTCATAGATTCCGTCATCCTTCAGCTGCTTCAGGTAGTCCTCAAAAAGGTTCATGAACAGGTTTGCGTTTATGGGTTCGCCTTTTGGTCCCTGTTCATATAGTGAAATATCTTCCTTGTGAAATGCAGCTTCTATGTGGCTTAATAGCTCTGCGTTAGTGGTCAGGATCGCAGTCATGTAGAAAAGCTTGAAAAGCGAGTTGATAAAGAGGATATAGCAATCTTCTGTTGCTTTTGAAAGGCCCTGGAACCTCAGACAGGTGTACAGGTCTCCTTCCAGGTCTATGACCTCTATGACCCTCATCGAGATGTCAAATCTGTAAAGGGATTTTGATCCTGTATTGTTGTATTTGCTGTTTTGATTATAGCTGTTCTGGTCCTGGTATTCTGACATCCTGTACACTCCTAATTATCCTTAGATGTTTACAGTTGAGGGAGATATCGCATTTGCAATTCCTGAAACCGCTGCACCGCCAGTTCCTCCTGCAATAATTTTCCAGAACAGGGCAAAGCCTATCAGGACAATTACCAGGATAATTGCGTATCCGAAGATCTGAGGTAGCGGGTTTCTCATGCCTCTGGCCAGCTCTGCAGCTCTTCTCTCTATCCTGGCGTCTACATAGTGAGGATTGATAGCAGCTGCATACTCGTAGATTGCAGAAACGTCAAATTCATCAAGGATTCCGGAATTCAAAGCCCTGTTAGCTGTTTCCGTGATCTCTTTTTCAGGAAGGACATGGTTATCCTTGAGTTTCTCTGCTGCCTGTGCTGCTTCTTTTGTCGGTGGTGTTGCATGGCCCTCATAGGCAACATATGCAGAGACTCCAGCGAGTCTGGTGGCAGCCTTTGGATTTGGAAGAAAGCTTCCGTATTTTTTGGTATTCATTTCATTGTCTGCATAGATCAGACGATATCCGCCGTTCAACATTTTCATTACAAGGATATGGCCGTTTTTCAGCCTGGCAAGCAGGAACGGAACCGATACCGGAGCTGTGATTATTGCAAAGATCATGAAGAGCATCAGAGTCAAGAAGTTTGAAAATATTGAGACATAGAACAGAGAAAGCAACTGCATCAGTATCCCCTCCCGAAAAGCTTTCTCATTCTATTCCAGATGCCTCCGGACCCCGAGGACTGCATACCCCTTACATCCTGCTGCAGGTATGTCTGATTGATTGACGTTGCAAGCAGTTTTCTTTCCTGTCCTTCTTTAGCCCTGCAGGCCTCTGTAAACACAATAGGCCTGAGATGAGTGAATACAGATTCATCTTCCCAGGTAAAGTATGAAGGGGGTTTTGCCATGATCGTTGCTGTCTTGATGTCATCAAATGCGGTTACAATGTATCTGATATCTCTTTCAGTGAAGTTTGATATTGCAAGGTTTTTTATGAAGGCTGAAGTGAAAAGCTTGAAATGAGGAGGAATATTTTTCAGCAGCTCATCCTTGTTCAGGAGCTCCTGGATAAAGTCCAGCTGCTCACTCCTAAACTGATTCTTGTTTTGGTTAGGATTTGCAGGCACATATCCAGCTGCAAAGTAGTTTTCAGGAATTTCGTTCAATTTATGCCCTCCATGTTGTCCAGGATATCTCTCGATTTTTCAAACAAGATTACAAGCGTTAGCAGAATGCTAATGACGAACAGCAGAAACCAAAATACTGCTATTGCATAGGCTTCCCAGCTATGTAGTGCAGCCAATTCTATCCCACCTGAAGAGTATCTAATATCCCAGCTAGCAGCGAACAGGATTATTGAAAGGATAGTACTCAACAGCGTGGGGAATGCTGCTATTTTCTGTTTTGTTGCTCCCCAGTCATAGAGCCCAAGAATGAGCATGAGGATAGCAATAGTTGAGAAAAAAATGTAGAGGGAAGTGTTCATTGACCCCCCTTATGCTGCTCTTGAGAGAAGCATGACAGTACCGATAATTACAACAGCTGCAACTACAATGAGAGCCACAGGCAAAAGCCCGTATGCATCCCAGGCTGTGCCGAAGATTGTTGAAATGGTGTTATTGCTTACGTCATCGGACCCAACAACATTAGGCTGTATCTTTGCAAGAATCATTGCACCTACACCCATTACAACAGCACCTGTAACAACTACCAGAACAGCATCCATGATGCCCATCGTTCCAGCTTCGTTCCTGCTGAACTCGTTCATTTGATGCCTGATAACATAAAGCTCGTTTAATATCTCGTCTGCTTGCTTCTTCTTACCAAACATTCTTGCTGTGAAGCAAGCACAAACAAGTAAGAAGAACTTTACTAAGGACTTGGCTTTCATCGACATATTGGGTTACGCTCCAATTATTGTATACTAGATAGTATATGTTATATTACATATATTTTTGTAGATAATGATAAATATTATGTGATTGTTATAAGCATTAATGCGGCACCACTGCTGCAGGAGGATTTCTGCAATGGGAAACAAAAAATACGGCCAGATGGTCTATCTAAGGGTTCTCGTTCCAGAGAAATTGAAAGATGATGTACAGAAAAAAGCTAAAAAATACAAAATGAGCGACTCTGCTCTTAGTCGTATTATTTTAGAAGAAGCAGTAAAACAAATATGAAGCTAAATATCAGGACCACAGGAAGAATACTTCTCCTTGCAAGCATAGTGTCTGTTTTTTGCTTGGCTTGGTTTGTTCTGGTTTCTCATGAAGAATACCAGGAGTATGTAATCTTGGAGCAATACCAAACAGATCTATTTGATCCGGAAAGGGGACTGCTGCTGAAGGTTAGCCAGGATAATTCTCAGGAGTATATTTATCTCAAAGACTGTGAGGTCCCGGAAGGCCTGCATCCAGGAGACAAGATTCGGATAAAGTGGGTATCTACAGCTGGAGAAAAAAGAATAGATGGAGTGTGGCCAGCATGAACTTTAGAGTAAAAATATTGAATGAAAGAGTATTAGAAATAGGAAGAAAAATCGGATTTGAAAAAGAACTGACATTAGAGACAATTCCAGACAACATAAGGAACCTAACAATTCTAGGTTTTGTTTTTGTGTGGATCTCTTATTTCCTTAATATCAGTCCATTTTTTGCACTCATTGTATTTGGAGTAGGGATTGCGTACAACTTTGGCAGGTATTGCAAGCTCAAGAAAATTAACTGAAGGGAGTCTATTTTCCGGAAAATAAGAAAGTTCCTGCAGACAAGAACAAATCCTTCCAGAGCTTTTCTACAACTTCTTCCACAAGGAAAACTTCTCTTTTTTATAGCCCTTTACAGGCCATCAGAAAGTATTTTCCTTTATGATACAGAAACAGGAATATCTATAGATCCGGATAACTTGCTTTTTTTAATATTATAAAGAAAAACCCCATGCTATTAACTGTTTTTTAATATCCCTTAATTCATCATCTGAAAAAGCGAGCCCCTGATAATGGCGCATAGAGGTTAAAGAATCGTGACCCTGCCGTAAACACACAGTTGACTCGATAACTCCGGAAGCAATTAACCAGGACTCCAATGTTTTTCTACTTGACTTTACCGAGAGTCCATAAGGGTTCATGCCTGCAGATAGAGCCCATCTCTGAAGGTTCTTATTCCAGGTGCTTTCTAAGGGAGGTTTACGAGCCTGCCAGAAGTCCTTTAGAAGATAATGGAACATGGAAGGAAGAGGATGAATAGTTCTTTCTAACTGCCTTCTTTTGTGCTTCTTCTGGGCTTCTTCCGGAAGATGAATTATGTTTCTTCTCTCATTGTACCAGGCAGGATTATCATAGAGCCTTAAAAGCTCCGCGTAGCGCATACCCGTAATTAAAAGAATATCTAAAGTTGTTTTATGCTGATCTTTTGGAATAGCGGCCTTTAATGCTTCATATTCTTTGGGGGTAAGGATTCTTACATCTTTCACGTAAAAATGTAAAGCTTCAGAATCTTTTTCGTAACCTGATTTAGGGTATTTTACCAAAAAATCACCAAAGTATGTATACACAGATTTTATTTAAACCTATGCATAATTAAGGTTTTAAGCTTAGAAATATCCAATATTTCCGGAAAAAAGGACAAAATGCATAGGTTTTCCTATAAAACCTGTGCATGGACTGTAGAGTAAATTTACAGAAAACTTAGCATCACTACCGATACTAAGTCTTTGATTCCTTTTTACTTTGTTTATACTTCATTTCTTTTGAAATTAAAAAATTAGCAAAATCTTCATATTTCTTATTGTGCAATTGTTGTTGTTTTTCCGTAACTCTATTATAAATATAATCGAAATCTCTTTTGAAAGTAGGAGTAGATACCGCAAGATTATGTATCATTTGTGACAAATCTTTGAATATTTTGTATCTGAGGCTAATCTTCAGATAATTGTCATCGTTGATCATTCTTGTCAAATCTTGATTTATATCGAGTAACTTATTATTAAAAGCATATTTCCATTGACCATGAGCTAATCTATTTCTCAATTCGGCGGAAGATTTCAAATGTTCGGTTATAATATCAATTAATAAATCATATCTATTCTTGTTTATTGGATTGCTTGCATCATTTTGAAAACTTTTATTATATGCTATTTCTAAAGTTTTCTTCCATCTTTTTTCTAGTGAACTATTTCCGATAACTGTTTTTATTTCATCTTCTGTAAATGCATTTATTTCATAGATTAATTTTATAATTCGCACTTCAGTCCACGAATTAACCAAAAAAGCTAGAATTTTTGTATAAACATCAATGTTTATTGTCTCTTCTTTTCGAATCGAATTTTTTAAAGTGACTTCTACTGACGAAATTGCTTTTTCTAATAATTTTAAATTTTCACAATGTTCATAGTAATATAAATTCAACAGAACACCTCGAATCGAAAAGAGTATGAATGGAAGAGGGAATCGAACCCTCTTAAATTCTCACTTATGTGAGTGTGTTTACCTTTACACCATCCCAGGAAATATAAAAAATACTCTTTGATATTTAAACTTTTTGAGATTTTTAGTTAAATCGCTTCACAAGAAAATTACTTGTTACTAAAATAATAAACAGAATGAGTCAATTGATAGAGACGAACTTAAAAAGAAAAGGCAGTGTTGTAATTTTTCTGTAAATTGGATATTTTTACATATTCCGCCAAAAAGGGGTAGTATCAGCTAAGCTGTCACTACCTGCAAAGTAGGCCAACGCTATCTGTTTAATATTCATGAAAAAAGAGGAATACAGGCTGAGATAATCAGAAAATTCTGTTTTTTGTGGTTGAAAACAAGAGGTAGAGAGCCTATTAGAATTTAGTATCATCTACTTTGCACCTGGTAACAGCTTTGCTGTAACAAGGCCTTACCTGCAAATTTCAAATAATAAGTCGTTTTTGATAGTAAGAACTCCCAAATTATTTAAAATGTGTTAGTTAAAAATTCAGTATTAGAAGACCCAATTTTTGCTTAGAATGCGTTTTGTCGGAAATGTTGGCGATACCCCAGAAATAAAAGAGAAAATAAGTGGATTATACTTGTGAGTATAAAGGTAAAACCCACTTAATTTTTTTATCATTGCTTGATAGATTCTCTTCTGGGTTCTCAATCCATGAATAATACGCTATTTTTGTTTTGCGGGTTTGTCCTTTATATTTACCCGAATTATAAAAAACGTCGATTTTTCTATATTCGACCCGCAGATTAATTTTATGCGTTTTGTTTAAATTAATAAGAGCACCATTTACATTCTTCGGGGCAAGTCCGGATTGCTCTATAATTTCTTTATTTGTTAAAGGTGACGTAGCAGATTTTAGACAGGCAATTACAGCGCTAGAATAAGAAAGTTTAGTTACTTTTTGACGATCAGTATCTACTTTTTGGCTATCAGTATCTACTTTTTGGATATCAGTATCTACTTTTCGGCTATAATTATTCGAGTTTTGCTTAATCTCAGGCAAACATGAAACCAAATTATTGTTTAAAGTTTCAATTTTCTTATCTTTTTTATATAAATGATTTATTTGTTTTTCTTGCGTTTTACTTCTTTTTTCAAGTTCGGCAAGCTTTTCTAAAATTGTTCTAAATTTATCGCTTAAATTATCATATCTGCTCTGGTATCCTATAATGTCGGTATAATGATACGCAGCGACTCTACCGGGAGCGTTTTCAATAAGGGCTTCAAAAATATTTAAACTCTCATCAAAAGCTGATTTACTGGTATTGCTTATAGTGTTTAAGTACAGACTTCTCATTGCCTGTGCTAAGTCTTGCGTAAAATCTGGTGGCGCAAAAATAAAAAAGGGTATAGCTGTTTTAGTAGCTATATCTAATGCCCTCTCTCTGTCCGTTTTCCAATCTAACATCTACTATCTTCTCCTGGACGTACATTGGCTCTTTGAATACAGGCATATACTTTTTAGATTCTTTTTCAATTTCAGAAAGCTTATCTTTTAATTTATCTGCTTTTGATTTCGTCCAGTAACTAAAGAAGTTTATACGGGGTTCTCGCATTTTATTTATGATTTCGTCACAAAGTTCTCTATAAACGTCCTTGCTTCTTGTAGCTGTGACGTCAAAAGCCTGCCCTTTCAACGAAGGAAGTTCCTTTACTCCGCTATCGCATACATACATTCCCAAATACTCTTTTAAGGTTCGATACACAACGCTTTTTAAAAGATTGTCAGCTGATAACTCAGGGGTTCTTTTTGTATCTGCTTGATATTTAGTAATCGCAAAAGTGATATTGGGTGGCTGTGTTATCCCTGCTTTATAATGAGTATTAAGAACCCATGTAATTAAATGTTGCAATCCCCCGGCGGCTTCTAGCCCATCTACAGGACAAACAATTTCATCTGCTGCAAGCAGAGCAAGTTTGCACATTAACGAACCTTCAAGAGCCGGAGCCGTGTCTATGATTATATAATCATAATAATCAAGATAACTTCTAATAGCTTGTCTGGTTTTTATAGGTAAACTCATAGAATCCGGATCTAAAAAAGATTGATGATTAGCAATCTCATCTGCGCCCCCTGCTACTATTTCTCCATGCTCATGTCCTGGCATTACTGAGAGTCTGCCTATTTTTTCAGCTTCTGTGTATCTTACAATGTAGGGATAATGTATAGATATTGGAAGGCGCATTTGTTTTTCTAAGAATTTTGGGTCTTCTGTGAGCCTGTAGAAATCTTTCAATCTTGCTTCATTATATATTTCGTCTGGAATACCTAAACGCTGAGTTAAATTACATTGTGTGTCTGCATCCCAAAGCAAAACGTTATATCCTAGCCGTATCAAATGTATTCCTAGAGCTAAGCTCACCGAAGTTTTGCCTGATCCGCCTTTTGCGTTCATGGCAGCTATAACTTTTGCTTTTGCTCGGCGTTCTCTACCAATCGGTAAAAATCGGGTTCTTTGTAATCTGACTTTTATCATGTTGATCGATCCAATAAAAATTCTGTAATTAGTTAATCCGACAGGTTTGCACCCCTGTCGGATTGAGAACGTTTCAAACATATAAAAGGTTTTTGAGAATTTTAAAACTTAGAAAGATATACAAATCAGAAACAAAGTTCGTTTCTATTTTTATTCCCTCGAAGACTACACAGAACCGAAAACTTAGTCCAAAAAACAATGAAATTTGAGCAGAAATCTTATTTTTTCATGCAAGAAATTAATCAATTTGCCGCACAAAAATATTATAAATTTTTTAAACAATTAATTTAATATTTATTATACAACTTAAAAAAATAATTTTGTTTAGTTTTGTTTTAATTTACACCCACAGTGTTATTTATAGTCATACTACGTTATAATTATCCCATGAGCCAGTTAACTGAAAGAATGTATGGTTATGAATTATCAGGTGTTGAGTATCAGTTAATTTTCAATAAGACTGATTTGGGTTTTGTAAGAATCCTTAATAAAAAAGAATTTTGTTTAGATCCTTCGCCATTTTTAAACGCTCCGAGAGCAATCGTTTATGTTATCGATGATTGCCCAATGCCAGAAGAGCGCCAATTGATCAGAGTTACGACAACAGAACAGGAAGAGCGTATAACTGGCAATCTCCCGAAGGCCGGGAAAACTTACAACCTTTCGAAAACTGTTTATAAATACGTCCGGTCATGGGAAGAAGTCGACCCAAATGTAATTAAAATACGAAAAACGCGAGAGGATTACGGAGATGAGCAGGACCACTATTTAGAGACAGTCGAGTTTATAGACTATTTTGGGTTGCCGTTTAAGTCCCTAGATCCTGATAACCCTATTGAGCCGATTTCGAATACGTTGGCATTTTACGCGGCTTCCTCTCAAGTTATTGGTCCTAATTCTAAAGGCGGTGTAAACGCTGCAGTAAGATGTATTGATAAAGCTTGGAAGGTTCTTGAAAAAAGAATATTTCCTTTAATTCCTGATGAGTTTAAAAAAACATCCTCAGTCAATTTTTATAAATATGGAGTAACGGAGGAAATAGTAAACCCTCTTAGATCAAAAGAAGTTAATCACGCTTATCCAAATCCTGATAAATTAAATTCTGAGATTTTGATAAGCTTAGGGCAATATGAATTAAGGCCGTATAAGGACTACAGAGAAGATTTAACATATCTGCGTCCAATGGCTAGGGCTTTTCAACTTGATATGTTGTTGTTCTCGCCGCGTACGACTACGAAAACTGACAAGGTTATGCTTGATAATGTTTACGATATGAGAAACAAAGTCCTGAATGCAGGTTATGACGTGAATAAGATAGATTTAGGCATGACCGTACCAAAATTAAGCGCGTCTTACGCCAGGATGAATTTAAAACCTGAGATATCAAAAGAGCATATTGAATCAGCATATCATTTTTGGTTTGATGCATTCGAACAGGCGTTAGGATATACACAACTTCAAACGTCTAGTGCTGATCAAAGTGATATTTCAAGACTTGGAAGCGGAGCGTTGACTTTGTATACATATCTCGAAGAAACGTATGGAGTCGAGACGGCTATCCCAAAAACGGCAGTATATGAGACGAAAATCATGTCTGCTTATTTGCTGGAAGAGGCGATAGAAAAGCTGTTGGCTAGGGGTTTTATGATTTACCCGAATACAAAAGAGTTTAAGTTATTGTCTTTGAAGTAATCTTTTTTTACAAAACATAGAAGAGACACCCGGCTACAGATAATAATTAATTTTCTATCTCAAAAAAACCATTAGAAAAGAATAGGGAAAAAATAAAAAAGTGTTGGGTGAAAGATTAGAAGTCATCGCTCTTTTTATGCTTACAGTCCCATACTCTTAAATTGAAATATATATAATCGGAATCGCTTTCAATTTCAGCTATCTTAAAACAGACCTGGGATTCGGGTGTTTCCTCAGGGACAACTTCAAAGCCTGTTTTCAATATAATTCTAGTGGATAGAAATGGATTTTTCTTCGGCACCCAGTAAGTATCATCAAAAGTCCCATCAAAACTGTATCTAAGGTTGTTGATGGATAGCTCAAAGGGAACATACTTCATGTGGTCTACAACGTCTAATAAAACGTCGGTGCTGTTGATTTCAATTCCGTCTACTTCCATGAAAGCCATGATTTCACCTTTTTAATCTGACTAATTCTGGGCCTGATCTAAGATAAATTATTTTGGTTTGGATTTCCAACAACTTTCCTCAGGTCTGTAGCTGTCAGGCTAACATTTTTAACACAAAAAAAGAAATTTAATCAAAAGGAAAAGTTACAATCCTTCTGCAATGTAAGTTTTACTCCCGTATTTTTCAATTTCCAGTTTTTTGATTAAATTCAGTTTCTCAGTATAGAAGTACTCAAGTTCAAAAGCTTCAGCCCATTCAGGACATACTTCTTTTTCTCCTGAGCTTCCCCAACAATCAACATCAAACTTTTTGCACACATTACCTTCTGACAAAATACATCCTTCTTTCATTATTTACACCTGAGATTTTTCTAAAGCTTTTACATAATCCAAATGATTATATTGACAGGCTGGAAGTTTATCTAAGTTGGCATAGTAGAAGCAGAAGGCTAAAAGTATCACATAAATGATAAGTCGTTTGATATCAAAAGAAGGCCTTTTTTGCTAGGATGCTTCGTTGATACTAAGTATTCCACGTTAGCGTTTTAGTGTTCCTGTTTTTATTTTTTAGAGATTCCATACCAAGCTTTACATTGCATTGCATGCTCATATGCTTCCTTCCAATCTTGCGGTTTTAAAGTTGGGTGCTCGTACCCAAGAACGAAAATTTGACCATTGGGAGCAACTGAGCGAATTTCATAAGTAGGGAAAGGAGCAGGAATTAACCCAATAACGCTAACATCTGGGTCTAGCTTAATTTGGTTATCAAGCGCCCAGATACTATAATCAACACTGTTCCCGGTCGTTATCGGCTCTGAGTGAATAAATTCTACATCGCTTAAACCTTCCTCTGTTAAATTTGATTTTGTAATAAGATATCCTATCACTAGTTCTTTGATTAATTTTGGTTCTTCTGCCATCGTTTAATTCTCCTAGTCTTATTATTTATATTGTGGTTTATCCTTCTGTGCCTTCCAGCTGTACAAAGTCTTTAATAATATAATCACAAGTAGAAGAGGGATAGCATAACCATATTTTTACATTCTTCCTTTTCACTTCGATAGATCCTCTAATATAACGGCTCTGCAGGTGTTCGCCACATTTCGGGCATATATGAAAGGAGCAAGGGATAAAACATACCAATAAGTCCGCGTATGTGCAACCCTACGCCTGAAAATAGGACTTTAATTCATCCTGAGAGCCAACCCTTTGCAGGTAGAAAGGAGTAGTCTTTTACACGGATCATTGAGGATTAATTAGTTTTGTAATTTCAGCAATAATTGCAGCCTCTTCCTGTTCTAATTCAAAATAGGTTTTAGAATCTAACAACTCGAATATTTTTAATTCTTTATTAGCGGGTAAAGTATTGAAGCGTTTATTAAATAGGTTGGTTATTAGTTCATATATTCTTTTTATATTTTTTAAGGAAAGTATTTCTTCATTCAAACTTTTTTCAAGGTCGTCAGAATAACCGTAACATGCTATAAGATTATCATAGATCCCATTTTCACCGGATTTATCATTTTCTAAAAGACTGAGATGATATTCAAGAGTTGAAATTGAATCGTTTACATAAAGCAATTCATTATGCAAAAATGCAGATAAATCACCATCCTCACAAGGCATATAATTTTCCATAGTTTCACTTATTTGGTTAAGGATTATATATAAGTTCACATGCCCGTCTAAAACTCGCTAAAGGCTTTTCTTTTTCCTTCGGCTTATTCCTCGACTTAGAGTCTGATTCCTTGCGAGTCTGCAGGAGAGCCCCAGCAAAGAAAGCTTTAGCTTTGTCATTATTTTTCTGGAAAAGCCTTTTACCTTTTTTTGAAACTACACTCACCCGAGCCCAGAATCCTTTTGTTTCATGCTTTTCTGGACTCTGTTTTATGTCTCTACTTGCAGACCAAAACTGGATATTAAAAGCCCAATATAGAGCCCCGGAACGGGGAGACATGGATTTTTCAAGATAATCAGAGAGAAAGCCGGCAGGAGCTTGGACACCTGCTTCTTTTGGAGGTTTACGCGCCCAGGTCCAGCCTTCTTTTGTCCGTGTTATGGCGCAAATGTTCATCACCTTGCCGCCCCCATAGCTGACCCATACCTTTTTTAGAAGATGTATAGGCATTACCCAATTAATACCAAAAATTACAAGATGAAAGTGCAGCCTGCCGTTTTTCTGGAACTCGTTGACCTTAATATAAGTTAAACCCCTTGCAAGTTTAGAATTAAGAAGGTCCCGTAACTTATCCCAGGCTTCACGCATTTGGTTGTTAACTGTTACAAGGTCACCGGCGTGAGAGGGAGCAGTAAGAGTAAGGAAAACACCTTTCAAATGCCGCCTGTTTGCATAGTCCCAGGTAGCCCAATAGGCTTGTTTGTTCTCTTCCTGCCGAATCACAGAAGTGAACCGGGTTTTATAGGGCAAATGGACCGTACTTGAAAAAACAGGGTTACCGTCCATGCTATGAACCATTTCAATATTTTCAGTGGTAATCCTCGATATGTATTCGCTGAATCCCTCAATGACCTCGAAATAAATATTATTGGTATAGATGAATTCCTTTGTTTCACGGTCCATGTAACCGAAACCGTTACACCGGCTGAGTTTATGAAGGGCTTTCCAGCGTTCAGGGTTAGTGTTTTTAAGGTCTTCCAAATTTTCTGAATGTTTATAAGTTTTTTCGGGTTGGTCACAGTGTCGTCCGCTATCGAGTTCT
>OBLN01000103.1_pt1 | contig 30285 bp, 28 predicted proteins | sample 1519301 | NCBI WGS metagenome assembly OBLN01 (sample SAMEA2452533, study PRJEB22499) | sediment metagenome | reverse complement strand
TGATATTAGTCGACGATATAATAAAAACAGATTTCGAATCTATTCCAGTGGACCCTTTTTGGAACACTGGATCTAAAGAATTTAAAATGCACAGGATTCATAGCTATCCAGCGAAGTTTCCAGCCTTTATAACTTCTAAGGCATTAGAATACGCAAAAGAAAATTCGGTAGAAACAAATCACATTGCTGACATTTTCTGTGGCTGTGGAACGGTCGCATTTGAGGCCAGAAGATCTAATATAGATTTCTGGGGATGCGATCTAAATCCAGTGGCTACAATGATAGCGAGAGTTAAGAGCCGTAAATATCATCCTAGATGGCTTAAAAAGTATTATAAGGATATATTATACTCATTTGATCAGTCAAGTCTTGATGGAAATTTTTATGATTCTGCTAATGAACGTTTACAATACTGGTATGATCGTAAACATTACGAAGACCTATTCTGTCTAAAAGTTGCAATTGAAAAATCTACTCCTTCAAAAAGCGACTATCGCCTCTTTTTCATCTGTGCTTTTTCTAATATCCTTAAAGCAACATCCTGCTGGCTTACTAAATCAATTAAGCCTCAGACAGACCCTAATAAAAAACTAGCAGATGTAAAAACAGCTTTCGAAGAACAGTGTACTTTTATGATGGCAGCAAATGAAGAAAGCGATATATCCGGAGATTCAAAAACCAATATTGTCGCGGGAAATTTTCTTGATTCTTCTGTTAAAAAGCCAAAAGTGGACATGATAATTACCAGTCCACCTTATGTTACTTCATACGAATACGCGGACTTACACCAACTATCCTCTCTGTGGCTCGGCTTTGCTGAAGATTATAGGCAACTGCGTGAAGGTTCCATAGGGAGTCGTTATCATGTTTACAATTTTGAAAGAGAGTTAAAACGCCTAAACTATACAGGCACTCATATAGTATTCAGATTGTTGGATCAGAATAAATCGAAGGCTCGTTCTGTAGCTAAATATTTTTTGGATATGCAAAAGGTCGCAAAAAATTGCTATTCTATGCTTCACGATGGAGGGATGGCACTATTGGAAACACCGAATACAAAGGAGTTAGAATCGATAACGTACGTCATCTTACAGAATCGCTACAAAACAGTGGTTTTAGTGAAATACTCGTTACCAAGCGTAAAATCAGCAATAAAAATCTAACACCTTATCGTGATGAACAAGGGCACTTCACTGCAGATGATAAAGGTCGAAAGGTATATAGCGAAGAATTTATCCTGATCGGGAGGAAGTAATGACAAACTCAAACCGACTTACGATACGCCCATATGCTCGATTGTTAACCATGCTTGGTGACCAACTTATTAAAAACGAAAGAATTGCGCTGGTTGAGTTGATCAAGAATGCATATGATGCAGATTCACCCTGGGTAAAAGTCTCATTTGACAATTTTGGGGACAATTTTGAAGTTACTACTAATTCTAGAATTGTTATTGAAGATGCTGGAGATGGAATGGATTTAGAAACGATAACGAAACATTGGCTCAATCCGGCAACTCCAGACAAAAAACGAAGAAAAGAAGAAAAAGAGAAAACGAATACAGGGCGTGTAATTCAAGGTGAAAAGGGAATTGGACGCTTTTCGATTTTAAAACTTGGGCGAGAAATCAGGATTACTACCAGGGCAAGGGAAGAAGACTCTGAGCACGTAATTATTTACGATTTTTCTCTATACGATGACGAATTTCTTTCAGTGAACAACGAAAAAAAAGATATTTTTATTGATGATCTCATTATTTCCGTAGAAACTCGTAAACCAGAAATAATCAAAGAAAGTGATATTTTGTTAGGTTGCAGAGTGCTTCTACGTCCACCAAATGGAACTCGTATTGAAATTTCTAACCTTAAAGGTAGCTGGTCTGAGAAAAAAGTTAAAGATGTTTATCGTGACATTACTCGACTTGAATCTATTTTTTCAAATAACATCGTTAGTTCTCATGATTATATAAACGAAAGGGATTTTGAAGTCCAGATACACAAAGATCAAGATAGTCTAAACTACGATGAGAACTATCTAGAAAAGTTAAATTTACTTATAAAGGATCGTTCAGTTATACGTATCGAAAATGGAGCCTACAATGATAAGAATGAAGAATTTAGTTTTATACATAATGGAACTCTAAAAAGGTTTAAACTACGTGATCCACATATAATGGGATTTGATGTTTTTAAGAAACGTTTTGGGAATAAAGGAAAATTATTAGATGAAAGGAAAATTGAATGCGGTCCTTTTCACTTTGGCTTTTTTGCTTTTGATTTCAGTGCGCAAGCTCCAATGAAATATCGACTAGATATGGAAGATAAAAAAATTATCCGTCCCCATAGAATCTATTTGTATCGGGATGGGATTCGAGTTTATCCGTACGGAGATATTAACGATGACTGGCTTGGAATTGATATATATCGTGGTACACAAGCTGCTTCTGGTTTCCTCAGTAATGATCAGGTGGTTGGTTATGTAAACATTACCCAAAAGGATAACCCTAAACTAAAAGATAAGACAAATCGTGAAGGCTTGATTGAAGAAGGAGATGCCACAGAAGATTTTATTTCCTTACTGCAAATCATTCTAGCAATTATTCGAAGGGATTTGTATAAGAATTATCTAGATAGTTGGAAAGAGAAGAGAGCACAAGACGTCTTTAAAACAGCGCAAGTGAAAAATGAATTTGAAGAACTTAAAAAAGCCACCAAAGATGATAAGAAAGTCCATGATTTAGTTTCGAAAGCTGAGCAATCATATAATACTGAACGAGAATATCTGGTTCAACGTGCAGAAGCTACTGAAGAATTAGCAGGTGTTGGTCTTTCAGTTGAGACTGCTTCTCACGATATCATGGCCATTATGGGAAAGGCTATGGTAAAAATTAATGACATTTATAAAGATGCAATGTACAAGCAGATAGATCGTGACGAGTTAATCAAAGAACTAGAATCACTTCGTGGAATGCTCTCTTTTATAGAATCACAGTTACAAAACGTTCAACTTCTTTTTAAGTCATCAAAGCAACGCCGTAGAAATATAAAAATAAAGGAAGTAGTTGAGAAAGTTGAACGTATTTATAAAAGACTTCTTGAAAAAGAAAAAATTGACTTTGATATTAAGGTAAAAGGATCTCCACTAATAGCGAAAACAACAGATGCAATTCTACTACAACTTTTCCTAAATCTTTTTGATAACTCTGTTTATTGGCTTCAGCAAACATCTATAGATAATAAAAAAATAGAAGTCATGTTGGATGGGAATAAGGGACAAATGATATTTTCAGATAATGGTCCAGGTGTGAACAAGGAGGATATCCCTTATATTTTTGAGCCTTTCTATACGGGAAAAGGTAATGAGGGGCGTGGTCTTGGTTTATATATTGCTAGGCAACTACTTGAAAGAAACGATTATTCGATTGAATTAGCAAGCTTGAAGTCAGATAACATCCTATCAGGAGCCAATTTTGTAGTAAGCTTTGTTCCGGAGGAGAGTTAAATGGAAACTTCGGATATCTTCAATGGAATTGCAGTTATTATTGATGACGAAATTGGCGAGGAAACTGCTTATATTAATAAACTTATTGAGCAGATTGAAGATAAAAATATACCTTGTGTAAAGTATACGGCACTTCCTAATGAAGATTCGATAGATAATCTTCAAGGTATTTCTTTTTTGTTATTAGATTGGTTAATTTTAGAGACAGACATTCGAGACTTCTTGACTGAAGGCGTGAATATTAATTCTACTTTACAGAGAGAACTAACTAATGCAAACATTCAATTCATTAAAAGGTTGAAAGAAAAATGTTTTATTCCTATCTTTATCTTTACAAATGAAGATACGAGTGAGATAATATCGAAGCTGGAAATGAATAATCTGTACAAAAGTGATAAGTCTAACTTTATTTTTGTAAAAAATAAATCTGAACTTCTTGATGGGGAACTGTTCAATGAAATATATTCTTGGATTCAGGAAACTCCGTCTATTTATGTTCTTAAGGAATGGGAAAAGGAATACGAAAAAGCAAAGAACCGCCTTTTTTGGGATTTTTACAATATGAGTCCATCTTGGCCAAAGATCTTATGGGATAATTTTTCATCTGATAGTGTGAATATGTCAGGTGCTCTTGGAGAAGTTATAAGTAGAAACCTTTGTACTCGAATGACACCTTTCTCTTTTCGTGAAGATTACTTACTAGATGATATTTCCAATGATGATAAAGATGAAGTTCGACGGGTGCTTGAAGGAGAACGATTCATAAAAGAAGATGGGCTACATAAAGATTCAATTGCAGCTGGAGATGTTTTTAAACTTAAAGGTAAAATATATCTCAACATTCGACCGGATTGTGATTGCGTTCCAAATCGTAATGATGAGCACTCAACTATTGATGATGTAAATTTATACCTTCTCAAAGGAAATAGACTTGCTAACGATAAGGAAGGGGATTGCTTCAATGAGAAATATGGTCACTTTAATGAGCAGGATAACAATTCTATTGTTTTTAGTATGATAGAATGCAAATCTTATGTTTTCCAATTTAAAGACCTCAACATCAAAAATTGGTCGGAACTAAAGAATAAACGCATTGGTCGACTCCTTCCTCCATATATAACTCGTATCCAACAGCGCTATGCGTTTTATTTGCAACGTCAGGGTCTCCCTCGTACTCCAGAAGTAGCAGTTTATAAGAGTGATAGTTGCATCAAACCTTCAGAACAATCTGACATTATAAGAACAGTAGTGCCCGAAAATATAGAGGATATCCGATAATCCGTAATAGACGCAACAATTTACAGACTATGTCATAATTCATGAGCTTAAACAGACGCCTCTGCTAAAAAGGTTATTTTGACGAACCAATTGGGCCAAGTTTACGAAAAATGTTAAAATACATAAATCCTGATTAATTGAACTTATATTTCATTTAGAGCCCTCAAAAAGTCACCAATTTTTTAAGGGCTAGTTAGCCTTATTTAGCACATTGAGTACAGTAGTAATGTTCCCCCCAATTAAAGTATATATTAACAGTGATTTATTTTTTATTTAAGGAATTATTTTACCTCAGCTATTGATTTTAATGCTTAATACTGGCTATCTTATTAAAAATAGGATTTTAAAGACGTACTTTTGTTGGGGGAACTTTAGTTACATGCCTATTACCTAAAATAAGCAACATAAACCCTCAGTTTAAACCCTTATTTAAAAGGACTCTAATTTCATTAGAAATTAAGTTTTCCCAAGCTCTAACTCTTTCTAAAATATAGCTGTTAAAGGTGAAAGGCTTATCACTTTTAGCATTCTGCTTCATATAATGCAAAGCCCTTTAGAAAACCATGATTTCTTCCAATCAATATAGGAAATACTCAAAATTTTTTACCTAATTTCTTGAGAATCGATCCTCTCAATTTTATATTCAGGTTTAAAACACCAGATCAACAAGGAATTTAAAAGGCTCCTGAAGGTCATAGGGGCTAACTATTCTTGCTTGGGTTTTTCTCATGTAAAAACCTTACATGAGGATCCAGACCCACAGAAACTGATTGAGTAAACTGGATGAAGATATAAAAAATATAGGTTATCTGCAGGAGCACGAAAAGGCAACTACTAAAGAATAATAGAAACAATTGAAGATGCCTGAACTTCCATCCCTTCCCTCTAAAAAAATCAACATCTTTACATCCTTTCTTTTTCCTTATTCAGCGCATCAATCCTTGCCTGTATCTCTTCCTTCTGCTGCTTATACCTGATTTTGATTTCTTTAACCTCTTTGTAGATAAACAGGCTTTCGTCACTGATCCCTATCATTGCCTCCATATGTATTATGAGTTCATCTACCCCTTCGTCCAGTCGCGGTTCTACTTCCCGCCATTCCGTATACTTAAATTTCACGATCTAGAGATTCTGTCGCGGGTCGGGTTGGTGCAGGATCAAAAACTAAAAAAAGGTAGGTGGGGAGAGAGGGGAGCAGCAGGCGTGGGAAATATATTTTTACAGAAATAATTCGACCATATATTTAATAGATATTCTGCCTTATCTCTTCCGAAGATAATCGAAGGTTCCCGTATCAGTCAATCAAATCTTACACAAAATTAAGTTGTTTAAAAAAATCACTTAAAATTAAAGGTGCTCAAACAATTCCTCAAGTGAAACGTCAGCCTGTTTCAGGATTGTGTTTAATGTAGATTTTTTAATAGGATCATGAAGAGGTACAGTGACTAGGTTTGATTCTCTTTGCAAAATTACGTGGCTTCCTCTCTGCCTTACAACAACAAAACCCAGTTTTCCGAGAGCTTTTATAACCTTTTTTCCGGAAGTCGAAGGCAATTTAGCCAACTGAAACCTCCACTGTAGCAATTTCTCCCAGTACCTGAGCCTGCTCTCTTGTTACTTCCAGGACAAGCTGGATAGCTTCCTTAATGTTTTCAAGTGCCTCTTCTTTAGAATCTCCCTCGCTAATAGCAGCAGGAATTTCGAGGCACTGGGCTGTATAGCCTCCTTCCTCAGATTCTTCAAGTTTAATTGTGAACCGCATAAAGAATAATTAGTAATTTTGATATTTAATATACTCTGCCTCTGATGATTTTAGCGTTGTAAATAAGCGGCAGACTCCTACCCCTTCTCCTAAAAATCGACACGTCCTTAAATCCTTTCTTTTTCCTTATTCAGTTCATCAATTCTCATCTGTATCTCTTCCTTCTGCTGTTTGTACCTGATTTTGATTTCCTTAACCTCTTTACAGATAAATTTGCTTTCGTCACTGATTCCTGTCATTGACTAGATATGTATTACGAGTTCATCTACTCCTTCTTCAAGTCGAGGTTCTACTTTCCGCCATTCTGCATACTTAAATTTCACGAATTAGAGATTCTGTCGCGGATGGGTTTGGTGAAAGATAAAAACTAAAAAACGATAGTTGGGGAGAGGGGAGCAGCAGGCGCGGGAAATATAATAAAAAAGTTATAATTGGACAGTCTAGCTGATAGCTTCTAACTCCTCATTATTCAGTAATTTCCCAGTGTCCACCTCTAGCTGAACCGATTCTCTTGAGTAAACCCTTTTTCTTTAATTTAGAAATGTTTTCTTCAGTTTTTCTTGCGGAAATACCTACTTTATAGGAAAGTTCCCTGGCTGAAATTCGTGAATTTTCTCTTATCAAACTGAGTATCACTTCTTGATTTTGGGTTAGAGCTTCTCCGACCTTTTCTCCGACCTTTTCTCCGACCTTTTCTCCGTCTTTTTCTTTACTCTCTTCAAGGTATTTTCTCTTAAACGTGACAATAAACTGGCTCCCAACCTCTTTGAAGTCGGCATCAGGTTCATTTGAGAGAATTAGACTTATTCCTCTACCCCACTTTTCTATCCAGTGAATTTCATGGAAGATTTCAGCTATCAGTTCATTTCTTCGCTCAGAAACCATTTCGGTCTTGATCTGTTCGATGGTAAGTCCTCCATAAAGGAGACCTTTGTTTCTGATTTCCACACGGTTTTTGAATACGGCTACATTTACGGAATCATATTCATAGTAGTCCCGGTGGCAAAAGGCGTTTATTATGGCTTCTCTTATTGCTTCTTTCGAAATTTCAGGGACGTCGATTCTCTTTAGGCCTTCAAGTCGCATTCCAATATGGATGTTTTTAAGGATGTATTTTTCAGCCTCACCTATCAGGTAGAAGAGATCACCTGTGTAGTCCTGCATGTCAATGATATACGAAGTGTCATTTGTAGCAAAGACCGCACATCTGAGTTTTGCATTAGGGAAAAAATCCTCGGGTTTCTTTCCGAAAAGAATGACTGCGGCATTTGTTAAATTTCCGTCTTTTGAGAGCTTTAATTTTTTCAGGGAATTTTCAAGCCCTTTGTACTCTTTGCCAGCTTCTTTTACAAAGGACCTGACTTTTTCTTCACTGATATCTTCTAAACTTGCTTCCTTGCAAATGGAACTATCCCACTTCAATTGGTCCTTATTCTTCCTGAGTATCAGGTTCTCAAGTTCTTTTACACTCAGGGGCTTGTCCTCATCAGAAGTGCGAATATAAGCTCTGCCGTATGCAAAGTAAGGTACTTCATTTCCCTGGAATTCGACTTCAATGCAAGACTTTCCCTCGAAAGTTACTTGCCGGATAACGGGATAGACTTTTGGTTCTATGTATGCTGAAATAGCCTGAGAAATGGTTCTCAAAGTGTCATTCCCAATTTCCTGCCCCACAACTGTCCCATCGTCCTTAACTCCAAAGTATAATTTGCCTTCCTGATGCTTGTTGAGCATGGCAACTATAGAGATTACGGCAGGTTTCAATTGTGCAGTGGATTTTTTCAGTTCAAGGGTTTCGGATTCTTTCAGCTTAAAAAAGGGATTCATAACGATGCCCTGAAAATTACTCTTATGCGTTAAAGATAATATCTAAGTGTTATAAAAGATACTGATTTTAAAAATTTATGATATTGAGGCCTTTATATCTCGCTTACGCCGATAGTCAAAATCTCGCACCATTGGTACGAGAAATTTGTTATAAGAATCTGGAACCTCAGTAAAGGAAAATACTAGAGCCTTTGAGGAAGCACAAATATTTAACCAACATGCGCTTAAATTGACAGCAGATAAAGATGTCGATCCTGAAACTTCTAGCGTCTCCTGAGAGCAGAACCCTGGAATTCAAAGAAAAGATGCCAAGTGCGCTTGCAATTGCAAAGACAGTATGCGCTTTTTCAAACGGAGCTGGCGGCTCGATAATAATAGGAATACGGGACAGGGATAAAACCTTAATAGGTATTGACGAGCTGGAAATCCCTGATGTTGAAGAGCAGGTTGCAAATATTACCTATGAAATGCTTGAGCCTATTCCTTCCTTCAATACAACGATTCATAATATCGAAGGGAAGCTGCTCCTGAAGGTTGAGGTTTATCCTGGAAGGCTTAAGCCGTACCACCTTAAAGAAAAAGGGGAGATAGAAGGGACCTTCGTGCGTGTAGGGTCCACTAACAGGAAGGCCGATCCTGAAATTATTGAGGAGCTCAGGCGCCAGCGAATGAATATTAGTTTTGATGAGACTGCGGTTCAGGATGCAGGCATGGAAGAACTTGAGCATAAAAACCTTGCTTTCTACTTCAAGATGAGGGAAAAGGTAAGGGGGATTCCTGAAAACGAAATTAGCAATAATTTTTTTAAAAGGAAGCGTTTTGCCCTTCAGCTAAATGGCAGCATTTATCCTACAGTTGCTGGAATTCTTCTTTTTTCAGATGAACCTGACGCTTACCTTCCTGGCGCATCAATAAGATGTGCCCGCTTCAAAGGAAATGAAATGGACGAGTTTATCGACCAGCGTATTATTTCCGGCCCACTGTTCAGCCAGGTCGAAGAAGCAACTGCTTTTTTCAAGCGGAACATCCGAAGAGGAGCAAAAATCGAAGGCCTTTACAGGAAGGAAGCATACGAATACCCGGAAAAAGCTATAAAAGAAGCACTTGTAAACGCTGTCTGCCATAGAGACTACTCAAGAAAAGGTGCAGACATAAAGTTTGCTATATTTGATGATAGAATTGAAATTACAAGCCCAGGCCACCTTCCGTCCAATATCACTCTTGAGGATTTGGGAAAAGGAGTCTCGGAACATAGAAACAAAGTCATAGGCAGAACCTTCAGCGAATTGGGGCTGATTGAAGGATTCGGAACTGGCATTTTCAGAATGAGAAAATACTGCAAAGAGTGGGGAATTGTAGACCCGGAGTTCAGAGAAGACAGTGGATTTTTCAAGACGATTTTTTATAAAAAGCTGATTGAAGAAAAAAAACTAATAGACCAGGACCTTATTGAGCTGGAAGACGATGAAAAGGAAATTTTAACCTATATCGAAGAAAAAGGCAAGGCGAGCACAAAAGAATTAGAATCTATACTGGGTAAGAGTAAATCAACAGTTAAAAGAAAAATAAAGAAACTTGTTGAAAATAAATACCTTATTTGGCAAGGAAAAAGCCTGCGAGACCCATCAGGATATTACGAACTCAGAAAAGAAGAATAAATAACCGCGTCTTACTATTTAAGTCATTGATTTCAATATCACAGATAATTACGTAAAGAACAGACATTTTTAAGCCAGTAGTGAGCTAGTAATGAGCTAGCAGTGAGCTAGTAATGAGCTAGCAGTGAGCTAGTAATGAGCTAGCAATAAATTACCATGAAAGATCTTGAGAAACCTTGAATCAAAGATGTTCAAGCAGTTCCTCAGTAAAACATATGCCGCACTGGCTGAAAAAGAAGGCATGGATCAGGAGGCTTATATTCGTCTCGGTTCCATTAACTGAAAATCTGATAGTGATCGATTCAGACATTCCGCCGAAGTGCGATGGGCCTTGCTTTTCATGACAAATCCTCCCCAACAGCAAGGTGAGGATCTTATATTGAAGCTGCAGCGACCTGTTTCCTTGAAGACTCAAAAAAGAGGAGGAGGCCAGATGAGGCAAGAATCCCTGGTAACTAAGTACGATTACGATTTCGAAAATGACAGCATTTTCTTTTACGGAAGCAACAAGAAGTACAGGTCTTCAATAGATCTGGATGGAATAACCTTTGATATTAGTGAAGATAACCAGGTCATGGCTACTTTGAGACCCTTGACGCTTCAAATAGGTTTAACCTTGCAAAAGAGGGTTTGAGGAACATAAAATACTTTGAAGCTCGTATAAAAGTTAGCGAAGAAAATATTAGACTGAAAATGAAGATGAGTGCCAATAAGAGAAATAAATTGGTTGACAAAGGTCTTGATACTCTCGGACTGAATAGCTGAACCTTCTGATAGTACTCAAGGAATAGCACTTAGCTGTTAGTTTATTTTTCCGGAAGCAGAAGGCAATTTAGCCAACTGATACCTCCACTGTAGCGATTTCTCCCAGTACCTGAGCCTGCTCTCTTGTTACTTCCAGAACAAGCTGGATAGCCTCCTTAATGTTTTCAAGTGCCTCTTCTTTAGTATCTCCTTCGCTAATAGCGGCAGGGATTTCGAGGCACTGGGCGGTATAGCCTCCTTTCTCAGATTCTTCAAGTTTGATTGTAAACCGAATAAAGAATAATTGGTGATTTTGATAAATATACTCTGCCTCTGATGATTTTAGCGTGTAAATAAATGGCAGACTTCCATCCTTTCCCCCTTAAAACTCACACGCTCTTACATCCTTTCCTTTTCCTTCTTCAGCGCGTCAATTCTCACCTGTATCTCATCCTTCTGCTGTTTGTACCTGATTTTGATTTCTTTAACTTCTTTGTAGAAAAACATACTTTCGTCACTGATTCCTGTCATTGCCTCTATATGTATTATGAGTTCATCTACTCCTTCGTCCAGTCGTGGTTCCACTTTCCGCCATTCTGCATACTTAATATCCAGTTCTTCTTTGCTTTTGTCTTCAAGGTCAAAGATCTCATCCCAGAGGTCCATAATTTCGCTGTCTATCTCTTCTTTTGTAGGCATTATTTTTCTCCCCAATTCGTTAGACCTTTTTATAAGGGCACTCCTATTAATTCCTTTCAGTAACTTTCTTCTGTCAGCTATCAAGCCAGTTTTTCAAACATTTTTACGGGATTAATGGTACTTTTTTGTTAAAATACGAACTTGCCGTGGAGGAAAATCTCAGGGACTGCCTTAAAGTTACAGTTCTCGTTTTAGCTATATTGTCAGTTCAGGCTTTTTATCCCTGGATTAATTGCGTGCCTGTATGCTGCTATCAGGACCTGGCTGGCAAGATTCAGGCTATCCGTTTAGATTTCCATGCATACCGGACAATCAGTGCAGAAGCCACGGCTGCTGAAAGCGTCATCAGTGCCCCACCCCAGTATGCAGACTGTGCCGCATCAACTACGCTAACTAACCAGAGGACAGCAAAGATTGCACCCACAATGATGTTTACCCAACGGTCCATCGAATCTTTCAGGGTCAGAGACAGGAAAGCCATCAACATCGGGACCAGCATTAAGATTGTAAAGAACAGTATCAGTTCAGGCCCTATTTGCTGACCTTCTGCTACTCCTTCCATTAATTGTGCTATAACACCCGGTTCCATAAGTACTATTATCTGGTGAGCCAAAAAGGCAATTGATGCAAAGAGCCAGAGCACTGAAACCTTTATCTTCCAATCTTCCAAAATCTTCTGCCTCCTGGAGATATCTTCAAACTCAAACTATCTATAATTGGATAATGAGGAATGAACTCAAATGGTTAAGTTACTATTCTGATTATGTGAACGGATTTATTTTAAGATAGGCTCTCAGGTATTCCCGTCCTGTCAAGAATTATCTATTCTATGTTTCAGTTTGAGAATTTCACGAATTAGAGATTTTGTCGCGGATTGGTTTGGTGAAGAATCAGAAACGAATAAACGGTAGTGCAGAGAGGAGAGCAGCACAAACGGGAAAATATAATAAAAAAGTGATATATCTGGCGGAATTACTATCAACCATTGAGAAACTTGCAGGGAAAATATAATAAGAATTAATACAGTATGTCTGAAGTCATTACTTTTCAGGGTCTGATATTTTGGGTGAGAAAATAAATCTGCCTTGTTTTGAAAACGTTATTAGTCAGGCAGTCAAATACCTCTACATATATGAAAAATGTACTTATTCTGACCTTGAAAAGATACTGATTGGTAACTTCAAGATAGGAAACGATTTTCAGCAGGAAAATTTAAAGGCAAAAACCCTTGAGTTTAAAAATGAAATTTACTGGGTACATAAGTACCTGAAATTGATTCAATTTCTTCAATTAGATCCGGAAGGGTTTATTTTGATCAGCTCAAAAGGGAAGGACTTTTTAGAAAATGCCACCCTGAAGAGAGCCAGCTGGAAAATATTGATTACCTAAGGATAAAGGACTATCCTGTCTCTTTTGACTTTGAACTCGACCCTATTGTTGTCCCTTATAGTAAGTTCACACAATTTAGTAACGAAGAAAAAGCAAAAAAACACTAACGGGCTTCTTTTGTTCAAATGACTCCGATATACAGGACTTTATCCGGAATAAAATAGAAAAGTTTGAAGACAGGTCAATTTGCAGGTCTTATCCATACTTGACAGAAAGAATAGCGATGATGAAAACTTCTACATTCTTGGATATTTTGCACTGGCTTTGAAAATATTAACTGTATTCCACAAAAAACTGGACTATATGGGCATGAGAGGAAGAAGCACATTGTTTGGAATATATTTAGCCGGAGCTTGTAATCACATTATGGAATTATTTTGAGCTAACAATAAGTCAGGTTAAGCTACTAATGAATTATCAAGAGCAGTACTTGAAAAATAATATACATATAATGTGAGGATAACAAAATGGAAGAGTTTACTGTCATCATTGAACAGGGCGAAGACGGAATTTACGTAGCTTCCGTGCCTGAACTTCCGGGATATCACACGCAGGCAGAAATGCTTGATGAATTAAACAGGAGAATAAAAGAAGAAATTGAACTGTACCTTGAGGTTGAAGCCGAGAAAGGGAGAGAAATAACTTGATTTTATCGGGATACAGAAATTAAAGTTGGAATTGAATCCAGCCATGACTATCAATTCCTCATTGTTCAATGACCTCCCAGTGACCGCCTCTTGCTGATCCAACTCTTCTGAGCAAGCCTTTTTTCTTTAATGTACTCAGGTTTTTCTGGACCGCAGAAGGATTTATCCCAATTTTCTCAGCAAGTTCCGTTTTTGAGATAGACGGAGTGGTTTGGACTAAAAACAGTATACTACGCTGGTTTTCATTAATTTCAGACCACCTTTCAGACCACTTTTCTTCTACCTTTTCTTTGCTTTCCTCAAAATATTTTTCTCTTAAAAGTGACAATAAACTGAGTTCCAACCTCTTTAAAACCAGCATCTGGTTCCATCGAAAGGATAAGACTTATTCCTCTACCCCATTTTTCAATCCAGTGAATTTCATGGAAGATTTCAGCTATCAGCTCATTCCTTCGCTCAGAAACCATTTCGGTCTTGATCTGTTCGATGGTAAGTCCTCCATAAAGGAGTCCTTTGTTTCTGATTTCCACATGGTTTTTGAATTTCAATTAAGAAGATTTGGAAAGAAAAATCATACAAGACCCATCAGGATATTATGAACTCAGAAAAGAAGAATAAATGAAGGGACGATCTTAAACCAGCGATGAGCTAGCACGAGCCATTAAGGAGCTAGTGGTGAGCTAGCATCCTGCAAACTGACCGAGCCGGAAAAGAAGCCTGAATTTCCCTGTTCACCTACGCAGCAGCTTTTCATTTGCAGTCAGGATCTCGACCCCGAGGTCGCTGAAATCCTTATCATGAGTTACGAACACCAGGCCTTTGGCGCGGCAGATCTCTGCAAAGATAAGGTCATTAAAATCGTATTTTCCCTGCTCGAAAAAGCTCATAATTTCAGGCAGGTCTATGACTCTGAGGTCAGGGTCACAGGCAAGGGTGTTTCTAAGGATCTTTTTTACGTTTGAGGTGATGTCTTCGGCAACGGGGCGGAAGCTGAGGGAGTTTCTAAATTCTTTGAAATGCTGGTGAGTGGTCTGCTGTTTGAACTCTATTCTTGAGAAGGCATTGATGAATTCCGAGATTATCATGCAGTTTATATAAATAGTGCCGTTAGAGTTGCGGATTTCCCGTAAAACTCTGGAATAAATGCCTGACTTCTGGTCAGGCCAGCCTATGGGACCATAAATATAGAGCCAGATATTGGTATCAAAGAAATAACTCTTTTCTGCGGGAAAATCATAGGTTTCTATGGAATGGATAGGCGCCGGGCTTGGTTTTACAGGCAGAGTTTTTCCGGGACGAAGCCTCACACTGCGCCTTATCGGATAAACCGTTGCGCGGTGGACACTCTTAGGCATCTTCGCCCCCCATCACATCCCGGAGAGCTTTTCTGCAGGAATATGCATGTTCAAGATAGCCTTTTGCCCGTTCCATCACCCTCTTAAGGATAACTTCATCTTCGGGGTCAAGGTCAATAAAAGAAAGACTTTTCTCAATCATTTCAGCCGGAAAAGTTCCATAAAGCTGTCCGATAGCCGCGTTTAAAAAGGCAGGCGTAAGTTCATCTGTTTCTGCAAAAGACAGCTGGACCTTACTGTTATTGCGGAAAGCATCTGCAATTTTATCATGTACTTTCTGCCCATCACAGGCTGCAACACAACAGTTAATCCCTGCAGTTTCAATAATCTTTATTTTTACCTTCTCTTCCGTAGCTTTCCCCATTTTATCACTCCCACCACACATTTTATCACTCCCACCATATACACTCAAGAAGCACGGTTTTGAGCCGGGTGACACAGCTCTGCTATCTTTTTACCAGTTGCCTGTCAATGCTTTTTAATAATCTTTTCTTCAAAGCCCTTTGCCAATTCTTCAAAATCGTTTACCAATAATTCCTTAACACCTTTCCTGTTAATCTTCAATAACTTTGTCGGTTTACCTTTCGGATAGCTACAATAATTTTATTTAACCATGCCATCAATGGCGTTTTGACCGGCTTAATCGGCTTTTTTCTTGAAAAAAAGCCATCCTTTATCATCTTTTCCGTACTTTGTCTTTATCAGTACGTAGTCTCCTTTAAGCTCTTCCCCGTGAAGCGTTACGATAATTTCTTTTTCCGTACGCTTCAAAAGCTCAAAAGTACCCCTATCCCAGATCTCAACCCTGCCGGCTCCGTACTGTCCTTCAGGAATTTCCCCCTCAAAATTTGCGTATCCCAGAGGATGGTCTTCGGTCTCGACAGCAAGCCTTTTGATACCGGCATTTTTAGGAGGTTCTTTAGGGACTGCCCAGCTTTTAAGAACCCCGTCTATCTCCAGGCGAAAATCGTAATGCAGGCTGGTTGCATCATGGCGCTGAATCACAAAAACAGGTTTATCAAAGCTGGTTTCTTCCCCACTGGCAGGAGGTTCGGAAGTTTTTTTAAAATCCCTTTTCTTTGCATATTCTTCAAGCATGGAAGATCAATAGAAAATATGTCAGTGCCGGGTATAAATTATTATGCGGCAACCTAAACAAAAAATTTAAAATCATTTATAGTTGCTATTTTTTCTTTGAATATCCTTTTTCATTTTCTGGCAAGCGCATAATCTGCATATATTTTTAAAAATTCTTTATCCGCCTGCAGAAGTACGGTCTCAAACATAGCAACGTGCACCTTTTCCTGCCTTGCTATATCAAGCAGAATCTTACGGATTTCTTCGCTTTTTGCAAGATTTGCCATCTGTTCGTAGAGGTTAACAGCATCCAGTTCTGCAATCATCGCGGCTCTGAGGATTTCTTTATCAAGGTCTTTCTGGCTGGTTTTTTCAAGGTCTGTAAGTGTTTCCGAAAGCAGGCTATTACCCCCCTGTAAATGTGCCTGTAAGGATATGGACTGATGTAAAGATATGGACTGACAAGCTTAATGTCTCTTTCTATTGGGAAGCTACTTCTCAGGTCAGAGCCATATATCAGATGAAGTAAAAACGCAGCAAAATAACTGAGAGATACTGTTTGAAAAATACTCATCTATGTAATTATATTTCTAAATATTAATGTGCCGTATTTTGCGAGTTTAAAAAATAAGTTATCCAGTATTGTTCTCTAAACATAGTAAAATATATTTGAGTAAGTATTCCGGAAAGTTACAAAAATTCTTAAAATCTATTTCTGCTTTTTGATCCGTTCTGGTCTATTTTTTATATGTTTTTTAGCAAATTTTTGATCTATTTCCTGACATTTTTAGAATGCTTTTTTACTACGTTATATTTTGCCTGCAGACTTTTATTTTTACTAATCGGTAAATATTTTTGTTATAATTTATTTTCTGAAAATTTGATTTGGTCCCCAGGAGATTAAATACTTGAATATTAATGGTTTAAAGAAATATGTTCAGTGAGAAAAAAACTTATACATAAATTTCATAAACTAATTCTATGAATTTTTGTTCCGGAATGATCTACTTAATAATATTTTTCATATTATTGAGGTTGAAGCACGCCTGCTGCAGGTCTTCAGTCCGAAATCAAAAGCTCAGAATTATGTTTTCCACAACAGTTGCTCAGTACCATCTTTCAGCTAACCAAAAATTAATCCCATCCGAGGCTGAGAATTTTTGAAGAAAATAAAATCCCTTCTGCTTTCAATTATATTTTTACTTTCGTGCTTGTCCGGCAGCCTGAACCCTGCCGCCGGAAGTGTTGAGGACCTTGAACTGTCCATGGATAATATGTCTTTTTCAGAATCTGTGATTGAAACTGCTCCTCTGAACCCCGAATTTCTGGAACCGGAACAATCAGATTCTGCCAGCCCGTCCTCTTCTGATTATGGAGGTGTCTCAGGTACCGGCTATACGCCTTCTCCGGTAAATCTGGAAGGGCTCTCAAGGCCTGCAGGAAATTTTTTGCTCAGGGCATCGGGTGCTGAACTCCCTGAAGCTTATGACCTGCGCACGGAAGGATGGGTTACACCGATAAAGAGCCAGGGACAATCAGGGAGTTGCTGGGCTTTTTCGAGCCTGGCTTCCCTTGAATCTTATATCCTGAGAACGGAAGGGGAAAGCCGGGACTTTTCCGAAAATAATATGAAAAATCTTGTTACAAAATATTATTCCGACGGGTTTGACCTCATTGCAGACAACGGAGGTAATTCATTCATAGCTATGGCATATCTCACTCGCTGGTCGGGACCCGTAAACGAATCTGCAGATCCTTTTAATGAAACGTCTATCTATTCGCCTGCAGACCTCCCGGTACAAAAGCATGTCCAGAAAGTAGTGGTACTGCCCGTGAGAAACAACTCTCTGGACAATGAGTTAATTAAAAGGGCACTTATAGACTATGGAGCCGTATTCTCTACAATGTGCTGGAATCAGGTCGATTACCAGGATAAGAATTATAGCTACATATATACGGGCTCAAGCTCTGCCAACCATGCAATAACTATCGTAGGCTGGAATGACTCTTTTGACAGGAACAGGTTCAATCAGGTCCCGGCCGGAAACGGAGCTTTTATTGTAAAAAACAGCTGGGGAGAAAAATGGGGAGAAGAGGGCTACTTCTATATTTCCTATTACGATACCAAGATCGGATATGGTGAAAACGCCGTATTTACATCCTCAGATAAGGATGATTTTGATTATATTTATCAGTATGATCCCCTTGGATGGATAAACTCTATAGGTTATCCTGATCAATTTTCTGTCTGGGGCAGCAATGTATTTTCTTCAAAAAGGAACGAAAAACTTGAAGCTATAGGATTCTATGCTACAAATTCCAATACTGCTTATGAAATATATATTTATAAAAACCCGACAAACGGGCCTTTAAATTCTGCAAAAAATTTCGTTGCGAAAGAAAGCGGTACCTGCTCACTTCCAGGATACTACACTCATGTGCTGAACTCTTCGATAAACCTGACTTCCGGGGAGAAATTTTCGGTGGTTATAAAGTTTAGCAATCCTTCCTATCCTTATCTCCTTGCAATTGAACAACAGCGTGCCAATTACAGCAGTAAGGCACAGGCCAATTCCGGAGAGAGTTATACAAGTAAGGATGGAACCAGCTGGCAAGACCTTACGATGTCAGGATATTCAGGAACAAGTCTCTGCATAAAAGCTTTTACAACTGTTAACGAAGCTCCTCAAGCTGACTTCTCTGCAAATGCCACCAGCTGGGTTTCCCCTCTTACAGTCCAGTTCACAGACTTCTCAACAGGTGCCTTCTCCTGGGAATGGGACTTCAATGGGGATGGCATTATAGACTCGATAGCCAGGAACCCTGTATATACCTACACTTCCTACGGCAGCTATAACATCTCGTTAAATGTCAGTAACCGGATCGGATCCGATTCTGAATCAAAAACCGGTTATATAACTATAACTCCTCTCTCATTCCTCTCTGTAAATCCAGCAGGAAATGTTACCATGTATGAAGGAGATAGGCAGGAGTTCAATATTAGCACGAATCATAACGCAACTGTAAACTGGTACCTTAATGGAACGAAAAAAATTACCGAATATGGAGTTAAAAACACTTCTTATTCAAACACTACCCTCTCTCCGGGAACGTATAACGTTACCGTATTTGCCACGGCAGGAAATGAAAAGGTTACGCGTACATGGAACCTGATAATTCTGGACTGGAATCCCTGGGACGATTTGACTTCCCGGAGCGGGGAAAATATAAGCACAGAAGAACTCCAGGAAGCAATACATGTCTATAAAAACGGTCTGCCAGTACCCGAGACAGGAGTAGAACTTACAGATGAAAGGCTCGAGGAACTTATAAGGCTCTGGCGAGAGAGTCCTTCAGGCCGGTGATATGGATAGAGAGAAGGATTGAATAAGAGTTGAATAAAGGTTGAATAAGAGTTGAATAAAGGTTGAATAAGAGTTGAATAAGAGCTGAGTAAAGAACGTTACTTATTCTTATTTTCCAACTCTTATTTTTCTTTTTCCAGAGTCTGTTCCACTCCTTCCCCTATCTTTACGTTCATGAGAAAATCATCAATGGTTGCAAGAAGAGAACCAATTTTTTCGGAATGGAACCGAACAGCAACCCTTTCATCGCTTATCTCGCTTTCCATGCTCCTCAGGTTGTCCGGGGCAAGGGCTTTGAGGATTCTGGCTGCAGATTTTCTTGATTCAGGGTCAGGGAACTCAATTGTGCCTGTGATCTTCATGGATATGCCTCTATGTTTTTTACTCTCCGTAATTTTATGTGGGTTCATAAGTTATGCTGGTCTTGTGGTTTCTACTTTTTATCTTTTTACTTCCGGTCTTTGCACCGCTTACCGTTTTATTATTGCCTTGCATTTCTTTTATTTTGATTTTCCACCTGCATTTATCCCGAGCTGCTCCCCTATTATCCGGTCTGCTATGCTCAGGAATTCTTCAGTGCTTCCCATAGGAATTGAAGCCCCGGATGCAACACTATGGCCGCCCCCGTTTCCACCTACCGCGCTAGCAGCTTCCCTAAGAGTAAAAGCAAGGTCGAGCCCTCTTGCAACGAGTTCACGGGTACCCCTGGCAGAAACTTTCAAAACCCCTTCGGACTCATTTACACACATGAAAGGGAGTTCCGGATGAAGGTATCTGACAACGGTTGTTGCAAGGCTGCCTGTAGATATGGCTTCAATAGTATTGATATACCAGATGTTTTCCCCCTGCCGGATTTTTTCCACACTCTCACGGATATCCAGTGCAAGATTTTTTTCGTGCTCTTTCGTAAGGGAAAGAGCTTCATTGATAATGGCTGAGTCTTTGAGGCAGAGAGCCAGTGCAAGCCCGTAAACCTTCTGTTTCCCGCAGGTATTTAGAATTGAAATGAAATCATATACATTATGTACCAGTTCCAGGTTCAGCAGGAAAATGTCTCCTATAACGGCTTCAATCGCTTCCGGGCTTGCCTTTCTGATAAGCTTCAGGGCAATGGCACTGGCAAGTTTTGAGGTTTCCTCTTCAGAAAGGTTTTCAATATTTCCTGAAAGCCCCAGCTGATTTAAGAATCCTGCTGTTTTTTCAGGGTTACCGGTAAAATCCAGGAAAGGCTCGGTACTGTACGCAAGTACGTCTACAAGGTTCCCATCCCCCACTTTTAACCCTTTTCTGACGGACACTACCCCTGCTTTTAAAGCTTCTTCAAGAATAAAGGCATTCGCAGTCTGGAAAAGCTGCCTGTCCCCGACTGCTCCTGCAATTGCCAGTCCTGCAAGGTCGACATTTCCGGGCCCCAGTTCCCTGGCTACAAGATAACAGGTGCCTGAAGCCGAGATATCCGTTGCTCCGTCAATCCCTACCATATGGGCATTTACGACGGCTTTTGCAGGAGACTGCCCTACCGGCTGGTGGTGATCAAGCACCACGACATCAGCAGCCACCTTTCCTATAAGTTCCGGCTGCCCGCTTCCCATATCACAAAAAATGACAAGTTCCCCCTGAGAGGCACTCCTGTTCACATCTTCAATTACAGCCTCATCAAGCTTTGCTGCTATTGAGAGCTGGAAGCGTATGCCTGCCCTCAAAAGCGCCTGGGCCATTATTCCGGCTGAAGTCAGCCCGTCAGCGTCATTATGAGAGACTAAGCGCACAAAGTTATATTTTCGGATCTTATCGGCTGCATTTTTTGCCAGGTTTATCAGTTTTTCAATTTCGCTCAAAACCCATCACTCATAAAATTCAATATCGAAGTGAGAAGACATGTACAGAGTTCAATATATTACAGGGATCATTATAAGATTTAGCTGCTTAAACTTGACTACATAAACTTGGCTGTACAATACCTGACTGTATAATACCTGACTGTATAAAACTTAACTGCTAGCTACAAAAGATGCCGTTTATACTGGCTTGATGATATAAAACACAATGTTCTAAGAACTGTACCTAAAAACTGTACATAAAGGCTGTACATAAAATAAGATAAAACTGTCTTATAATATCTCTTAAAAGAACAAAAGGACAAAAAAAGAAAAAAAGAAAATAAGAAAATAAGAAAAATAGTAAAAATAGAAAAGAAGTTCCAGCTAAAAACCTATTGCTAGAGACTGAGGTGTACTTTTTTCGACCTCAATACAAAAATATCTTCAGGGGTCAACTTAATTAATAAGAAAATCCATAATCAGAAGAGCGGCAGGGCGCCCTGCCAGCTTCGAACATCAGTAGTGTAGCGGTCATCACCGGGCGTTGCCAACGCTCGAACCCGGGTTCGAATCCCGGCTGGTGTATAACTTTTTTACGGAATTAAGGTTGCAGGCTGCGGAATAATTGTATTTTTTCATCACTCTTACCATCAGATCTTTTTCTTCTTTTCTTCGTTTTGTCTATAAGGCCGCCTTTTCTGTCGAACAGGATATGGAATTCTTTTTATAGTGAGTATAGTTATGCGGGTCAAAAATTAATGGAAAAGCAATACAGGCAGGAGCTGCAGAAACTGGATTTGCTGGAAGATTACAAAAAAGAAGAAAGAAGAAAGAAAAAAAGAAATAAAGCAGCATTAGATGCTGCTTCAAACCTGAATTTATTCCGGATTAAAACTTCTTTCTCAGGACGAGGTATGCGGCTCCAATTGTTCCTACAAAGAATGTAGATTCAAATCCGGGAGCGGACCGCCAGCCTCCACCTGAAGGTCTGGGTTCGGATGCTATGTCCTTTTCTGGAGTTTCATTTGAAGAAGGCTCTATTTCTATCGAACCTGAAGGTCCGACTGCGATAATTGAAAAATGCCCGAAACCCGGAGTTTTGGCTTCATAGTAGACGTAGGTGCTGTTACTCTCATCCAGTTTTTTGGTATCGAGTTTCTTCCACGTCTTGTCATAATACCAGAGGCTCAGCGAATCTTTGTCGTTCACATCGACCTCATTTTCCTCAAGCCAGGCTTTTTCAACTCTAAAGCCAACGACCACATTTGCTATGTTGTCAGAGTTTGCAATTCCTCCCGAACCTACCCAGATATTTACGTTCTTATAAACCTCACCTTCAGGCAGGCTTGGAACCAGCTTTGACTGACCTTTGAGCATCTCGACAATAGTAGTGACTTTCCCGAGAGTCTTTTTGGCATCAAACTCCACATACCTTATGCAGGTTACACCTTTTGGAAACTCGAACCTTACATGTGTCCCGTTGCCAACATAAGCCTGTGAAAGCTCTTTAGCTTCTACATTGCTCTGGGGCTCTGGAGAGCCTCCTGCTCCGCCTCCGCTTGAACTGCTGCCTGAGCTTTTATGCGAGCTCCCGCCTGAGCCTTCAGAGGTTGACCCTACTCTAATGGAGGAGCCGGACGGAAGGATGGAAAATTCAGTCTTGTTAATATCCCTCAAAATGCCAGCAAACTGGTAAGTACCGGATGATGCAGGAGCCTTAACTGTGTAGCTGAAGCTCTTTTCATTCATCAGGAAGAAAGAGACCTTGCTATCGTTTACAATTACAGCTCTTTCCGGCAGGGTTGAGTTGACATATGTGAAACCTGCCGGAAGCTTTTCAAGGACCTGTCCGGCTGCACCGTAATCGGCTACGTTGATAGTTACTTTGAATACATCTCCGGTACTGACAGAAGAAGGCAGAACTCTTTCCGCACTGCCTGCAGAAACCGGTGCAATACATAAAATCAGGGTCAGGAATAGTGCAAAAGCAATTTTTAATTCAGGCTGTTTCATATTCTATCCCACCCGTCGGCAAAGTAGATAGCCAGAATTGCGTATTTTATCCCGCTGGATATCCGGTTGTCATTTACAATATTTTTGATTTCTTCTGCAGAGAACTTACCATCAGCTCCTGCATACCTTGCAGTGAGTTCGCTCTCTTTTACTGCAGTGATTGAGATGTTACTGTTGTCTGTAGCTTTGTTTCCGAAGTAATCCGTAGCTGTAAGGGTAAGCTTAAACTCTCCTGCCAGGTTACTGTTTACATTGCAGGTATAAATGCCTCCGTTTCCAGGCGTCATTGAAGCTATTCCTCCGCCTATGGGGGTAAGATCGAGGTTCACTGACATGACTCCGGATGACTCATCCGAGATTTTTGCACTTACAGTTGAATAATCCTTCCCGTCATTCAGAATATACATAGGGGATGCAGAGCAGCTTTCTATAACCGGAAGTACAAAATCCCCCTTGAAAGAAAGGTCCAGTTCTACAGGTGCAGCACCATGCTGATATGTCACAGAAACAGGCTCTGACTCCACGAGACCCAGCTTGAAGACTATCTTTTTTCCATTATCTTCTTCTGTACCCGAGACCCCAATTTTATATTTTCCTGCCTCGGTAATTGAATTACTTCCAACCAGGTTGGAATCCATATAGGCCGAAATCATAGTCCCTGCAGGTACATCTGTGCCTTCTGTTATCAGCTTTCCTTGAAATATATTGGGAAGTGAAGGAATAGTGTCAGTGTCGCTGGCAGATGAAACCGGAACAAGGGATATGCCCAGTACCAGAATAACCAGGCATGTTAAAATTCTTAAGTGTCTGTCCTTGATGGTCACCATATCACCTTGAATGTTTTAATTTGTAAAACCCTTTATAGAGAATCCTTCAGGGCTTCCTTCTCGATTCCCTCATGAGTTTTGGTCCGAAAGTGAGCAGAATGACGCCTGCAACCGCATAAATAATCTGGAAACCCGGGGCACTGCTTGTTTTTGAAGAATCTCCTGAAGGCTCTGGACTCTTCTCTTCCCCTACTTCGTCATCTGTATTTTCCTCAACAGTTTCCTCCTGAACTACTACTTCAGGCTGAGTAACCGCACTTTCAATGATCTCTATATTATCTTCTGGTTCACCGGACCCTGTCAATGATCCAGAACCCGAATTTGAAGTTGAACTCTTTTTAGAACTTCCGGAATCAGCTGCATTTCCAACTGAAAGCTCGACAGATGAGACCATTTTTCCTGGCCCCCAATCAAAACTTTCACCCGTATCCTTTCCATTAATTGTAAAAGTAACAGGTTTTCCTTCATCGCCAGCTTTTCCGGAAATATAGAAAACGAAATCTCCTGAGGGGGTATTTACGAGAAATTGTTCTACATATTCCCCATCAAAGTAAGCTGCGATGACAGTATCTACGGGAGCCGGAGACCCGTCAATAAGAGCAACTCCCTGCACTGTCATCGGAATTAGAGGGACATCCTCAGCCATACCTGGATGGGCAGCCATTAAGAAAAATGATATCAGTATAACTGTCCCTAAAAAACTATTTTTTAATGTTTTATTCATGATTTACCTCCAATTTCTACGCAAGCAAGAAAAAAGAAAAAGAACCTTTCAGCCCTGAACCGGCTGAAAAGTTACTTGCTTTCAAAATTTTACCCTTTACGAACATATCAGAAAATCCGATAGTTGTATGCGCTTTCAATGGAAGCATGGGTACCATTTACTCGATAGCTGCCGGATATGGAATTTCTCCTTCAGGATAGAAGTCCACACTTTCGACTGAAGCGTAGGTGCCTTTTTCCTTCATAAAGATCCAGTATCCCTGTCCTGGAACCATAAATCCTTCTGACTTAAGCACGCCAACCGGGTATGGAGTTTCGTCTGGCTCTCCTTCAGAAAGCAGATCTATGAATCCGAGAGAGATTGTGCCTCCCCATCCTTCATTGTGCGAATACGTAATGATGTTGGAGAACTTGTACTCTACACCCATAAGGCCCTGCAATGAACCCATACTCTGATACCACTGTACAGGCATTGTAGAGGTGTGCCCTACCATCTGCCACCCCGGAGCAAGGTTAAGAGAAGCAGGTACATCCGGAGTTGTACTGTCAGTTGACATTGGTTTGAACTTTACATTGCTCATACTGGCTTCTGGAGTGTAAACCCAGTAACCTTTACACGGCTCGATATTTGTCGGGAATTCCCAGCAGGTGCCGTTCCAGTAAATTACTGTGCTGCTCTCTCCAAAGACAGAACATGCGTCCGCGTTAGATGTGAGCAGTCTCTTGGGTACGGATTTCAGGTTCCAGCCTGCATCAAGCGAGATGCTCATATCTTCATATGTCCTGACAGGCCCGCACATGGAGAAGCTTTCGTCATAGTTGCCGGCTCTATCAAGAGCGATAACAGCAACCCAGTAGTCTTTACCGTAGACCAGAGGCTTTCCATCATACTCTCCAATGTTCATGAACAGAGATTTCCCGTCCTCTGTTTCATAGATGAAACTCACGGGTAATGCCAGTTTCATATCCTCGATGCACAACGGCTTGCAGTCGCTGATGAAAACCAGATAGGGCAGTCCGTAGTAAGCTTCTTCTTCAATGAAGGAGCCTTCTCCATCGTAAAGGTCTTCTTCAGTATTTTTATCCCACTGGACATACAGTCCTGGCTCGTCGTATATATAGTACCAGGTCGTGTCACCCAGTGCATCAATAACTTTCAGGTTTGTTACGGGAGCCGGAGCAGTATAGTCAACAGAGAAGGTAAGTGGCTCAGGCTGATAGGTTCTGCCTGCGCAATCCGTGATATTGACCGTCCAGTTTTTGTCGATCCCTTCATTCACGGATGCAGTCACAGAATACTCATTAAATTCATCTTCTCCAATGATGAATGTGCCATTTGCGTTTTGCACTTTTTCGCCGTCAACTATCAGCTGGCAATAGAATGGAAGCCCTGCTCCTCCAGAAATACTGAAGTTAAACTGCGGGCTTGGAGGAACGAACCCTCCGTCCGGGGAAATAAGCTCAACATCGAGTCCGTACATGCACACATAGAAATTCCGGACTTTGCTTGTACAGTTGTTCCCTGCTTTATCCTCTACGTAAACCGACCAGTTATAAACTCCATCGTCCAGAAGGATTTCTGGAACATTTACGTACTCTCCCGGAGACATATAGCCCGAACAGTTCGGACCCTCAGCAGGCTCCCCGTTAATATACAGTTGATAGAATAAATCAAATTTATACTTTGCAGATAAATTATCCTGACAGGTGAAATTGAAAGTAAGCGGGTTTTCATCCGTACAGACAAAGAGATCTGTCGGGGAAACAACTATTATATCCGGGGCTTTGGTATCAACATACAGGTCGATAATTCCGCTTGTACCAACGTTTCCTGCGTCGTCAGTAAGTCTGACTTCCCAGGTATAGTTGCCGTCAGCCAGTTCAGCCTCATACTTTACAATTTCATTAGAATTTACAATGCCTGTTTTTGTTTTGTTCTCGGTACCGTTAATAAAGATGGCGTAGGCAATTGTATTGTCAAGTTTATCGAAAGCACTGAACTCGAAAGTCACGCATTTTGTATTGACAAATTCAGAGCTCGGTTGAATTCCCTTGAATTTCGGAGCTTCGTTATCAATTATAAAGGCATGAGCATCAGTCTTCGAAAAATATGGATCTTCACTTTCCATACTGTCAAATGCAAATACCGTCACGTTCACTGCATCATTTATTTCACTTTCAACAGTATAATTACATGACCAGACAGTATCGTCTATCTTATTAGTTTCATCGAATAATAGAGGGATAATACCAGCTTCACCCGTTAATTCTGCGAACAAGACGGGCTTATTGAAGGTTGCAGTGATCTCTACAATATCTCCCTCTTTAAAATAGCCGGTTCCGCTGTAGCTGAAATTAACGCTTAGATTTTCCTCTCCAACGGATACAACGTCTGTATTTTCTGTATCTTCAACTGCGTATGCTATCCCTGTTAAAAGGGATATGATCAGCAGCACACTGAATAATATTAATTTTTGTTTCATATTCTGCACCTAGATTCCGCACATGTTTAATTTTTTTAATCCTGATATTATATTTTCATCATATTCTAAATAATCTTACAAAGTTTGCGAGTTGTAGCAGATTCCAGTTAGAACATAATCCTTTAAACAGTCTATAAATTCTAATATCTAAGAGTGGTTCAAAATTAAATAAAATTAGACTGTAATAAGCCACAGTTTATTTATCACAAACTGCTTTGCACCTCACCTCCGAAGCTTAATTTCCCTGATTAACTCCATTTTCAGTTAGCAGATAAGAAAGCCGACACTTCTCCTGATTCCTATTGTGAAGGAACGAAGGAGTGCGGTAGCTTTTACCCCCCGAAGCAGCAAGCACTGACCCCATTAATTCTTGTGCAGCAGGGAATTATGAACCAATCCTGTTTTTGTACCAGTACTGAGTCGATCAGTCCGGTAAACCGACATATACCAGTTAAATGCAAATATTAAATTCGCATGCTAGCGAATTACTATAGAGGATAAAAATTCAGCATTTAATATAGCACATGTCTTTTTATATTATCTTGAGACGATAATATGACATAACTTACGCAAATATTTGATATAAATCTTTCTAAAAAAACATTTAATTATATATAATTGCAGGTGAGATTTACAATTAATAACATTTTATTAAAAATAAAAGACTGTAAAAGTGATCTGTTATTGAGTATATCCCAAAATCAACCTCGCTCTCGATTATTAAATTTTTAGAATTCTTTTTCGTAATCTGAAACCCAATTGATTATTCGGAATACAGGATTCATATAAATAATCTTGAGTCCTGGGATTAGCTCATTGTATAAATTATAACTATTATAAAAGATTCATATGAGTGGCTCTTTTATATGAGCAGATCTTTTTGTTGGCGAAGTTTTTAATAGAGTTTTTAAAAGGTTTTTAACAGCATTTTTAAAGAGTTTCCCAACAGAATTTCTCAGCAGAGTTTTTCAAAATCAACCTTATTTCTACCTGAAGTAATTTTTTCCCGAGTGAATGCTACAAGATTTAAATGTGGACAAACATAATTTAACAGAAGACAATTTTTATGCAGGGGAGAATTTAAAATGAAATATACCTTTCAGGACTCGACAGAACTTCCTATTCAGAGGGATTTTATCCAGGACCTTCAGGATTTCATAAGCATTTCAAAGGAAACAGTGCCTCTTGAAAAATCCATTATAGAAATAAAACAGGGAAACATAAAAGAAACAGCCTTCTTCCAGGACAGGCTCGATGAGATAGACAGGTTCCAGAAAGATGTCACCGACTGCATAGAAAAGCATGCACAGGGAATTGAATCCGAAGATATCCTTCAAATTAAATCCAGGACAATAGAGACCTGTTCAGCCACAGCCCTCTTGAAAAAGAACGAAAGGCTCGAAGACATTGATCGGCAAAACAGGCTGGCACTTATAGAAGTAAGGCAGCTTGAAGACCGGATACTTTCAACCCTCAGCCCATTCTTTGAGACAGCTATCTATAATGCAGAAAATACCTATTATGCTTCAACCGAAGACAGAAAATTGAAAGGGTGGCAGGTAAGTTCCGTTGACGGTCTGAGGTATGAGTTCGAACTGAATTTTATTCAGGACACGCTAAAAGTTGAAGATTTTCAGAAGCTTTCTTTACCAGTAAGGTCAAAAAGCGGTTTCCTCTCCAGAGAAGAGAAGGTGAAGAGGCTTGATGTGTCAGATTTCCATATTACGAATATCGAATATGGGAAGTATAATACAAAAGTAGCCTTTGAGGATAAAGATGCGGATAACAGGTTTATAGTTTCTGCAGATGACAGGACATTCCTAGTTATGTATGGAGACCATGAGATAACAGGTGATGAAAAACTGGCTCCCGCAATAGATAGAGACAGCCTGTACCTTTTCATAGAAAAAGTTAAAGAATTTTTTACAGCTTCAGTAGTGCTCAAAAGGCTCGTACTGATCCAGATGGATGGCAAAAACGTTGTTGAAGAGAATATGCTCTTTGACTGCCTTAAGCTTATAGCAGGTATATACGGTAAGCTTGTAAGGGAATGTATTGATAGGGGGTATACGAAAGGAGAAGTTACAATTAAAATGGAAGAACCCGGCAGCGTTAGAACCGAAAAATACATTTCGAAATCTGAAGCGTCAGGCGAGCTCTCGTCAATAGGGCCCGAAGGTGTGGAACTTGCCACTATTCTTGGTGTTAATGAAGCTTGAGGAGATCGTTTTTTTCATATTTTTTCTTTTTTCCAAACAGGTTTTCCATTAAGTATCTCTTCTCTTTCGCTTTTTTCTTCTTTTTCTAATAGTCTTCATTTAAATAATTCTCTCTAAACAATCCTCTCTAAACAATCCTCTCTAAATGATTTTCTCTAAATGATTCTCTCTAAACAATCCCCTCTAAATAGTTTTTTCTGGATATTCCTTAAAACAACCCTTTCTTCAAATAATCCTTCACTCAAATGTTTCTTCTTTATGGTCTCTTAGCTCGGGATCTTTATAACCTGCTCCTTCAGGCAAATCTCTTCCGTCGGGAAGAAAAGGTGCTACCAGGATAACTGAAAAAAGTAGTAAGAAGGTACCAAGCATCCTGGAATGTTCTTCAAAGGTAGCATAAAAAACTAAAATGCCAAGCGTGACCCACAAAATAAAGCTCAACTGAAGAGCTATTTTCACCCTGTATATATTTTCCATGTCTTCGCTCAAGCAAATCCCCCAAAATATCCCATTTAAAATGATTTGGGATTGGATAAATAGATGTTTATTTGAAAGATTTGAACATTTGAGGTCTAAAAATTTGAGGTGTCGTCAGCCGAGCAGAATCCTTGAAAAAGTTCCGATATCAAGATAAAACATGTAAGAAATCAGATATTTGAAGCCTCAAAATTGGAATACTGTCTCAGGAAATTAGAACTTCGCAAAAGGGAGAGGAAAAAGAGATGATTAAGGCTCAGGTATTTAGAAAGTCATATCTCCCTGGATCATTTAATTTGGATCGTTTAATCCGGATCATTTAATTCAATAAAACCGATAATCTTTTCTCCTTCGCTTACTCTTTTAAGAAAATCGTCTCTATCTGCATAAGGGGCTCCGGCAGCTATGGAAGAGGCTGCTT
>OBLN01000101.1_pt1 | contig 30742 bp, 33 predicted proteins | sample 1519301 | NCBI WGS metagenome assembly OBLN01 (sample SAMEA2452533, study PRJEB22499) | sediment metagenome | reverse complement strand
GAAATTGCAGACTATGAAGCAAAGTTCAAGGAATATACCACTTACTCTTTGATACGCAAAAGTCCGGAGCTTAAAAACCTTAAAAGCAGTTTAAGAACGGCTCTTTTTTCTGAAATTCCCGGACTTAACGGCTCTATTTCAAACCTTCTTGAACTCGGGATAGACGTTGCGGGTGACGGCGATATCTCAATAGAAAAACTGGGGCTTCTTGTTACCGAATCGACAGACTATGATGAAATTCTTTCGGAGCTTGAATCAAACGAAAAGCTTCAGGAAGTGCTTACTGATAACGCAGATGATGTTTATGAATTTTTTTCTGCTAATATTATTGTCGGCAATGACGATAGTAAAACTGAGGATGATGACGGTAATCCTATCAATGAGAGTGATGACATTAAAGGCTGGTCAAGAATGTACTCTACATTGCTGAACCGTTACACAGCCTATGACGGCATGATCCAGAAAAAAATAGTGACAGAAGGCACGCTGGATAAGGAAATGCTGAAAATAGCTACGCAAATTGAAACATATCAGGAAAGGGCTGAACAGCAGCTTGAAAGATACTGGGCACAGTTTACCGCCATGGAACAGGCAATCGCTGACGCTCAGGCTATGGGTAATTCTCTTAGCTCTCTTTCAAGCGGGTCAAGCAGCTAGAGACATAATATCTCAAAAAAGGAGTTGATCTGGTGACAAAACCGTATCAAAATTATATCAGACAGGAAGTTGAGGGAGCTACAAAAGGAAAGTTAGTGCTTTTATTATACGATGGTGCTATAAAATTTATGCGCCTTTCTGTTATCGCTATTGAGGAAGGTAAAATTCCTGAAGCGCATAACAACATAATGAAAGCACAAAACATAATCTATGAGCTTATGTCTTCCCTGAATATGGATATCGGTGAGATTTCACAGAATCTTCTCAGGCTTTACGACTTTATGATCTGGTCTCTTATTGAGGCTAACAAAAATAAGGACAAAACAAAAGTGGAGTCAGTTATCTCCATTATGTCTGAGTTAAGGGAAGCATGGAAAGGCGTTGTAGAACAGGAAGAAAAAACAGGTTCAACTGTCGAGGCGGCTTCTAAGTCAATAAATTTTGCAGGGTGATATGTGATCAACGCGGATAACAGCATTGTCAATTTGCGTGAAAGACTTCTTGAGGCGGATAAGAGGAAATCTCAGTCTGTGCAGACAGCGAAAAGCTCTTCTTCCGCTTCTGCGCCCGTTTCTCAACAGAACAAAGAGAGCAGCATTGCTGATATCATTGAGATACGCAATGAAAATAAGCTTGCTGTTATCGGTTCTGTACGCACAGAAAGTGACGCTCGCGATATTGTCTCAATGCTCAAAAATAAATTTGCCGCAAATGGTGAAGAGTCAATTCTGGCTCATAAAAAAGCAAACGCTGATGCTGTCTTGGGCTTTTATCCTTTTGAATAACGGTAAAGCATATTATTCCGCTCTCATTTCCTCTGTATCATAAAACGTCTTTTCAATTTAACAATTTTATCAAAGGTTTAAGTGTGAATTATCATGAAATGCGATGCTGAAATCATAGCCGGACAGGTAACTGAACTCGCAGATAAGCTCATTGCTGCAGAAGCAGATGAAACGATTCTGAAACTTTTTGAACGCTATAAAAGCTATTTTGCCCAGTTTGTTCAGATAGTGGGAGCTATGAACGAAAATGAAAGGCTGAACAATCCTTCAATTCAAAAGGTCGAAGAAAAGCATAAAGAACTTGAAATCAAACTGAAACAAAACAAAACAGGGATATTCAAGGAAATAATGAACCTTAACTCTAATTTAAGTATAAAACAAAAATACTACGGGAAAAAAGTTTCCCGCATGGGTGTGGACAGAAAAGGCTGATTTTCAGAAAATGCCGATTTTTTTTGGGTTTTATCCGTTAAAAGACAATAGCACCCAAAACGCAGGCGGCTTTCACCGCCTGCGGAGTAATTCAGCACAAAAAGTTTGAAAAGAGGATTAAGAAAACTTTCTCAGTTCATCTTAATGAGAAGCTCTTTAATCTCCTTGCCGGGTTTAAAGTAGGGCACTTTTTTAGAAGGCACATCCACTTTGTCTCCCGTTTTGGGGTTTCTTCCCATTTTAGAATTTTTCTCTCTGATTTTGAAGCTCCCGAAGCCTCTTATTTCCACCTTGTCATCGTTGCGGAGAGCATCTTTGATTGAAGAAAACACGCCGTTGACGATAAATTCAACCTGCTTTTTAGTAAGGTTAGTGTTCTCGGCAGAGATAATTTCGATAAGCTCAGACTTTGTCATTTGCAACCTCCCCTTATTAGGGTGTCTTGATGGAATTTTTTAATTTACAATATTATATCCAATGCCTTATAAAGTGTAAAGTCTAATTGGGCAAATATTTATGCAATTATTTCAATTTATCATTTAAACATAGGCGGATTTTGTGTCGGTTTTCCTAAAAAGCGTAATGAAGTCATCCTTCGGGATATTTACCAGCCGCATCTTCGGACTTATCAGAGACATAGCAGTGGCGGCATTTTTCGGAGCCAACGCTTTGACTGATGCTTTCTTTGTTGCCTATGCCATACCCAATCTTTTCAGGGCATTTTTCGCCGAGGGGGCTCTTACATCAGCCTTTATCCCTTTTCTGAGCGATAACCTCACGAGAGACAGAAAAAAAGCATATTCTTATATGACAAGTATGTTTATTGTGCTTCTTCTGATTGTTTCGTCCATTGTTCTTCTTATTTCTCTTTTTCCGAAGCAGATAATATTTCTTTTCATGCCGGGATATCAGGGTTCACAGGAAATTCTGGTCGCAGCGGGTCAGATGCTTCGTTTGGTTATGCCTTACCTTATCTTTATAACGATCTGCGGGTTGTTCACAGGTTATCTGTATTTGCACGATTCATACTATGTGCCGTATTCGTCCACTGCTTTGCTTAATATATCAATGATTGCAGGTGCTTTTATCGGTTATAAATTCGGCGGAGATATTCTTTGGCTTTGTTACGGGGTAATTCTGGGCGGAGCGCTCCAGCTTTTATATATATTTACATACTCGTTTATAAAAGGTTTCCGCTTCCGATGGGACGGAATGCACCCTGATGTTAAAAAAACATTCCGCCTTCTGGTTCCTTCCCTCGCCGGGCTGGGGATAAATCAGCTTTATTTTACCCTCGGCAGAATAATTGCCTCTTTCCTTGCTGCGGGCAGTATCTCTTATTTGTATTATGCGGATAGAATTTTCCAGCTTCCTCTGGGCGTTTTTTCAATAGCGGTTGGTGCTGTTTCACTGACAGAGATAAGCAAAGCAAACTCCGCCGGAAACTTCTCTTACAGAAATACGCTTATAGATAAGGCTTTTATTGCAATTTTTGTAATAATAATGCCTGCAACACTGGGGCTTGTGCTTCTGGCGGATGAAATCACCTCTTTTATATATGCCCGCAATCAGTTTACCGGAGTGGATGTTTATAATACGGCTCAGGCTCTTGTGATGTTCAGCGTGGGAATGATATTCTTTTCATACGTTGGACTGCTTGCCAAAGTGTTTTTTTCCGAAAAGGATATGCGTACTCCGGTAAAAGGTGCTTTTATCGGGCTTTGTGTGTATGCAGTATCAAACCTGATTCTTATTAAGCCGTTCGGGCATGCGGGCATAGCCCTTGCGTCAGGTATATCTGCTTCGGCTAATTCGTTTTATCTTTATTCCAGACTGCGTGAATACAGGTTTAACTTCAGGGGCAATGCCTTTCTCATAGCTAAGATTATTTTTGCCTGTTCGCTTATGGGCTTTTGTGCTGTGGGGCTTTCCGCAGCAGGGGTTCATCTGCTTATAAATATAGCCGCAGCGGCTGTGCTTTATTTTGCTGCTCTCAAAATAACCGGAGTGAATTTAAGAAAGGTGCTTAGATGAAGCTTTGCATACAGAGGGTCAGCTCCGCTTTCGTACGTGTTAATGGTGATTCTGTTGCGGAAATAAAAGATGGGCTTCTGATTCTTTTTGGGGCAGAGAAGGGCGATAAAGAGGACTACATCAGCTTTCTTGCCAAAAAAGCATGTGCCTTAAGAATATTTGAGGATGATAACGGAAAGATGAGCCTCTCTGTAAAAGATACAGGCGGCAGTGTGATTGTTGTGAGCCAGTTTACCCTCGCTGCGGACTGCCGGAAGGGTCTGAGACCGGATTTCGGCAACGCTCTTGAGCCGGAACTTGCTGAGAAATATTACGAAAAGTTTGCTGATGTATGCCGTGAGGAACTTGGTTCAGAAAAGGTTGGTACAGGCATTTTTCGTGCAGAAATGGAAGTGGGGCTTGTTAATGACGGTCCTGTGACTATAATCTTAGAGAAAAGGCAGCCCTGAATGGGCAATATTATGAGGAAGGTATTTTAGATGAAGCTTGATCATATGGTGGTTCGCCCCCTTTTTGTAAATTGTTTTTTCTTATCTGATGATGACGGAAACCTGATTGTTTTTGATCCGGGCGGAGATGCAGATCTTATTATAGATAAGATAGAATCCGAAAACCTTAAGCCAAAGATGATTCTTAATACCCACGGGCATTTTGATCATATCGGCGCAGTGAGCGAGTTGAAAGAAAAATACGGTATACCATTTTATATACATAAAGATGATGAATTCCTTCTCGGACAGTCCAAAAGCCATGCTTCTCTATTCGGCGCAGAACCTGCACCTGTGCCTGCTGCGGACGGATATGTTAAAGACGGGGATGAAATCGAGTTCGGCGGCGGAAAAATCAAAGTTCTCCATACTCCCGGGCACACCCCCGGCGGAGTTTGTTATTTTATCGAGCCGATCAATGCTGTGATAACAGGCGATACGCTCTTCTGCGAAGGGATAGGACGCAGCGATTTTCCATATGCCAACCACCTTGAACTGATAAACGGCATTGCTGAAAAACTGCTTACTCTTGATGATGCGGTGACAGTTCACCCCGGACATGAAGAATTCAGCACAATAGGCTGGGAGAAAAAGAATAATCCGTATCTGAGAAAGATATAAGAGGATGATTTCTATACTCCGGCAGCGTCCCTCGGTTATTGACTTCCGCATTAAATATGATACTATGCTTTAATAATGAATACATTAATCGTAGACACTTCAGGTGATATGCTTTTTGCCTCGCTGGGTTCTTCCTGCGGGGCTGTTTTAGCTGAAACCGGAGTGAAGATGAAATCTAATATTAATGAGAATCTTCTTAAAACCGTTGATTTCCTCCTGGAAACTTCGGGAACCTCACTCAATGAAATTGAACATTTTTATACAGTAACCGGACCCGGTTCGTTCACGGGCATCAGGATAGGCGTTTCTACTATGCTTGGGCTTGCCTCATCTCTTGGAAAAAAACTTAAAGGGATTTCATCTATGGATGCTTATGCCCTTGTCTGCGGGAGTGAGCAGATGGATGTATGGGCAAAGCTGAGAATGAAAAGTTATGTAAAAAAAAGCTATGACTTTAAAAATATGGTATTTTCAGATTATGAGACCGTGACGGCGGAAAATGAAGATTCCATAACTCATATTGTAAACCGTGAGCAGAAAAGCAGTCTTAACCTGACTCATGCTGTAAAACATAAATACTTTACTAAATTCGGATGCGGCTACGAGCCTTTGTATTTCAGGAAATCCGAGGCGGAAATAAACTTTGATCAGAGACGTGCTTGCGGATGATCTTGACTCCGTGACAGAAATTGAAAGAGAATCATTTAAGAGACCGTGGTCCAAGGCGGACTTTGAAACGGAGATAACCCGAAAACGCAGTGTTTTTAAACTTCTTGAAGAAGAAGGGGAAATCTGCGGATATTTTGTTATATACACAGTTTTGGACGAATCTGAGCTTGCTGACATAGCTGTTGCTCCCAAACACAGAGGAAAAGGCTATGGAAAGCTTCTGCTGGCAGAAGCGGTGAGATCGGCACGCAGAGCTTCGGTTATGTTCCTTGAAGCGGCAGTGGATAATACTTCTGCTGTTGGTTTATATGAATCTTTCGGCTTTGAGAAAGTCGGTTATATAAAAGACTATTACGGTCAGGGCTGCGACGCCTACATAATGAAGCTCGACATTAATAACGAGGTGAGAAATGTTGAAAAGCAATACTGAACTTATTGAGAGCATTAAGAATGATAGCCCGGAGTTCAGAGAACTTTTTAATGAGCATGTGAGGATGGAACAGGATCTGGAAGCTCTCCTCAGCCTGAAATATTATCCCCCAGAAGTGGAAGCGAAAATAAAAGAAATTAAAAAGCAGAAACTTATCGGAAAAGACAAAATGGAGAGGATCGCTGTGGAGTACGCCAAGCGAAACTCTTCAAACTGAAATACAGAGGGTAATGATGGATCAAAAGAAATATGTGTTTACTTCCGAGTCAGTTACGGAAGGACACCCTGATAAGATAGCAGACCAGATTTCCGATGCCATTCTTGACGCCATGCTCACTGACGATCCAATGAGCAGGGTTGCCTGCGAAACCATGGTTACGACAGGGCTTGTTATAGTTGCCGGAGAAGTCACCACAAGAACCTATGTGGATATTCCCGGAGTGGTCAGAGAAACAGTTAAAGACATAGGGTATACAAGAGCCAAATACGGCTTTGACTACGAAACCTGCGGAGTTATCTCCACTATAGACAAGCAGTCTCCGGATATCGCAATGGGCGTTGACACTGGCGGTGCCGGAGATCAGGGGCTTATGTTCGGTTTCGCATGCGATGAAACCGAGGAGCTTATGCCTCTTCCCATCATGCTTGCCCACAAACTTACTATGCAGCTTTCAAAAGTTCGTAAAAACGAAGTTCTTCCCTACCTCAGACCGGACGGAAAATCTCAGGTTACAATAGAATATGACGGCTACAACCCTGTAAGAGTTGATACTGTGGTTATATCTTCCCAGCATTCAAATGAAATAAAACTGAAAGACCTGAGAGAAGATATTATAGAAAAAGTAATCAGACCTGTTATCCCTGCGGATCTTCTTGATGAAGAACACATAAAATATCATATCAACCCTACCGGAAGATTTGTAATAGGCGGTCCGATGGGTGACTGCGGTCTTACCGGAAGGAAGATTATAGTAGATACATACGGCGGTGCAGGAAGACACGGCGGCGGCGCATTCAGCGGTAAGGATCCGTCCAAAGTGGACAGAAGTGCCGCTTACGCTGCAAGATGGGTTGCGAAAAACATAGTAGCCGGCGGATTTGCTAAAAGATGCGAAATTCAGCTTGCTTACGCAATCGGTGTCGCAGAGCCTGTTTCTGTGAACGTAAATACCTTCGGAACTTCAACAGTGCCTGAATGTGAAATAGAAAATGCAGTTAAGGCAGTGTTTGACCTTACTCCCAAAGGTATCATGGAATCCCTTGACTTAAGAAAACCAATTTTCAGAAAAACAGCCGCTTACGGTCATTTCGGCAGAAGCGAATTTTCATGGGAAAAGACTGACAAAGTCGATGAACTTAAGAAAATCATAGGCTAACAGCAAATGTTTGCGGACTTTCTGAGAAGGAAAGTCCGTTTTTTTCTTTTATGGCATTCCTGCCGTGTATTTTAAGAGGTAAAAATGAGTTTTAGCGATTATAAAATCAGGGATATTTCCCTCGCCGAGTTCGGTAGAAAAGAGATCCAGATTGCGGAGCATGAAATGCCCGGTCTCATGGCTGTCAGAGAAAAGTATGCTGCATCCAAACCATTGAAAAACGTGAGAATTATGGGCTCTCTCCACATGACAGTTCAAACTGCAGTTCTGATAGAAACTCTTGTTGCTCTCGGAGCTGATGTCCGCTGGTGCAGCTGCAATATCTTTTCCACACAGGATCATGCTGCTGCGGCAATAGCGGCTGCGGGTGTTCCTGTTTTTGCATGGAAAGGTGAAACCCTTGAGGAATACTGGTGGTGTACTGATAAGGCGCTGAGGTTTCCCGGTGGAAAAGGTCCTGAACTTATTGTTGATGACGGCGGAGATGCCACACTTATGATCCACCTTGGCTATAAGGGTGAAAAAGAGCCTTCTTTTTTTGATAAACAGGTAGATACTGAAGATGAAAAACAGCTTTTCGGGCTGCTTAAAAATATATTTAAGGAAGATTCAACCCGTTGGGCAAGAACTGTTGCAGACTGGAAAGGTGTTTCCGAAGAAACAACAACCGGTGTTCACCGCCTCTATCAAATGCTTGAAAAGGGCGAGCTGCTTGTTCCTGCGATAAACGTGAATGACTCTGTAACAAAATCCAAATTCGACAATCTTTACGGCTGCCGTGAATCTCTTATTGACGGAATTAAGCGTGCAACCGATGTGATGATCGCTGGCAAAGTTGCCGTGGTATGCGGCTATGGTGATGTGGGCAAGGGCTCTGCGCAATCCCTCAGAGGGCAGGGCGCCAGGGTTATTGTAACTGAAATTGACCCTATATGCGCTCTTCAGGCTGCTATGGAAGGTTATGAAGTTACCACTGTCGAGGCTACTCTCGGCAGAGCAGATATCTATGTTACCACTACCGGCAACAGAGATATTATCCGCATTGAGCATATGGAAAAAATGAAAGATCAGGCTATTGTCTGCAATATCGGTCACTTTGATAACGAAATTCAGGTTGAAAAGCTTGAAAACTATAAAGGAATTAAGAGACTGAACATTAAACCTCAGGTAGATAAATATACATTCCCTGACGGGCATGAAATATTCCTTCTGGCGGAAGGAAGGCTTGTGAACCTCGGCTGCGCTATGGGACATCCCTCATTTGTAATGTCAAACTCATTCGCAAATCAGACTCTTGCCCAGCTTGATCTATGGGAGAACAGAGAACAATACAAACCTGGTGTATATATGCTTCCGAAAGTCCTTGACGAAGAAGTTGCCAGGCTCCACCTTGAGAAGATCGGCGTTAAGCTCACAACTCTTACAAAAGAACAGGCAGACTATATAGGCGTGCCTGTAGAGGGTCCTTATAAGCCGGGTCACTACAGGTATTAAGGTATAATGGAAAATAATAAAAACGTTCTGATACTGGGTGCGGGTCCTGCGGGACTCAATGCCGCAAAGCTTCTGGCAACGCAGGGATTTCGTGTAACTATTGTTGACAGGGAGATAGGCGGCAACTACTGCCGTTCCGGTAGTGTTATTTCTAACTCACTCCTGTATCAGAGCAAAATATTTGCTAGCTGTTCGGAGAAAATGTCGTCTCTGGTAAGCGGAGACGAATGCTCATCCGTTAATTTTGACTTTAAAAAATCAAGGAAACTTACGGAGCAGTCCGTGACCAGAATACGCAAGGCTCTCAATGAAGATATTGAAAACCTTGACATTCAGTTTGTTTACGGATTTGGTAAATTTGCTTCTGAAAATTCCATGACAGTCACAAGTGTGGATGGTGATGTGGAGATCAAGTTTGATTTCTGCATCATTGCCACCGGTTCGTCTGACATTAACCCCGGTTTAAGCTCTTCTGTAAAACTTCTTACCGTATCAAGCATCAGTGAGCTTGAAAAAGTGCCTTCAAAGATCACCATCCTCGGCGGCGGCTTTGTGGGGTGTGAATTTGCCACTATTTTCAGAAGACTGGGCTCTGTTGTAACTATTATAGAGACAAAAGATGAAATTCTCCGTGATATGGATCAGCAGGTTGTCAAAAAACTGGAAGAAAAATTTAAGAAAAGCGGCATAGAAATCCTCAAAAATACAAAGGTTGATAAAGCGGAAAAGGTTGGGAACAAATATATCCTTTTCCTTTCCGGCGGCGTTAAGCTTGAAACTGAGGAAGTTTTTGTAGCTGTAGGCAGGAAGTCCAACATCTGCTGCCTTGATTTGGATAAAGCAGGCATTAAACTTGATGAAAACGGAAACCTGAAGCTCACTAAAAAGATGCGTACTACAAACCCCAATGTTTACGCTGCGGGTGATGCGTCAGGCGGAAACATGCTTGTAAGCTGGGCTTACACCACTTCTGAAATAGCTGCGGATGCCATAATCGGCAACAAAACAGCAAAACCTTGGGAAACGATGCCCAGAGTGCTTTATCTTGATCCTGAGATAGCCAAAGTCGGATCAACTGAAGATGAACTCAAAGACAGCGAAGGCGAATATGCGTGTATTAAATACAACATTACAGACCTTGAAAAAACCCTTATCAGCGGCGCCCAGAAAGGGTATATGAAAGTTGTTTACGACAAAGACTCCAGAAAAATCCTCGGATGCCATGTAATCGGAGACGGTGCAGGGCAGATATGCTCAATGTTTTCGCTTCTGATACAGTCCGGCATCACCATAGATAAGATCTCCGACTATGTTTTCAATCATCCCACATATGCGGAAGTGCTTAATGATATAGCAAGCAAGGTGAAACAGTGATAGCTGTTTACAGTATCCTTTTCTGGATATATCTGGCACTTCTTACCGCTGTGCTTGTTATCATTGGGATACCGTCCATATTCTTTTCAAAGCACCCTTATAAGCTTATGAGCCGGATATGGGCAAAAATGCTCCTTCTGTTTCTCGGTATCAGTGTCAGCACCGAAGGCTTGGAAAAACTTGATAAAAACTCTCATTATGTCTTTATGGGCAACCATTTAAGCTATGCGGATATTTTCGTTCTGCTTCATGTGTTCTCTGAAAGACAGTTTCTTTTTATGGCTAAAAAGGAGCTGTTCAAAATTCCTTTTTTCGGCTTTGCTCTTAAAAAGATAGGCATGATCCCCATAGAAAGAGGGGACCACAAGGACGGACTAAAAAGTTTGCTTAATGCGGCAAAAAAAATCAGTGAAGGCTTTTCGGTTCTGCTTTTTCCCGAAGGAACCAGATCCTCAGACGGCAGACTGGGCAGCTTTAAACGGGGTGCTTTTGTTTTGGCGGGAAGAACAGGCAACAGGATTGCTCCTTTTATAATAAGGGGGACATCTGACGCTGTTCCTAAACATGGTTTCAGAGTTTATCCCTTTAAAAAAGTCCATTTAAAATTTCTTGAACCAATGAATCCCGGCGGCATGAAGGATAAAGAACTTCTTGAACATGTGCGTGGTGTGATGCTGAATGAACTCGGTCAAAAGGATAATCTTAGCACTGGGGAGTAACATTGGCGACAGGGAGCAGAACTTAGTTGATGCTCTTGATGCCATGACTCCGGCTGTTTGTATAGAGAAAGTATCGTCTGTCTACTCCACTGCATCTCTGCTTAGGGACGGACAGGCGGATTACTGCAACATCTGCTGTTCAGGCACAACGGAGCTTACTCCTGATGAGCTTCTTTCTTTTGTTAAAGAGGCAGAAAAAAAGCTTGGCAGAGAAAAATCTGCAAGATGGCAGAGCAGACTGATAGATATAGATATTATCGACTACAACAAAGAATCGTACGATTCAGAGAATCTCGTTATTCCTCACAGAGAGATGACAAACCGCAGCTTTGTTCTTTATCCGCTTAGGGATGTGGATGCCGGTTACATTCACCCGTTAAGCCTTAAAAACATAGATACTCTTATCAATGAACTTAAAGACGATCTCGACATCACATTAAACGGAGAGTTACCATGGCGGTGATTACAGTTTCAAGACAGTTCGGGTGCGGCGGCGAGTACGTTGCGGAAAAAATTGCGGAAAAACTGGGGTTCAAGTTTTTTCATAAGGAACTTATTAAATATATAGCCATTCTCACTGATACTGATGAGGAGAAGGTTAATAAATTTGACGAAGAACATCACTCAAATTTCCGTTCATTTATGTCCAGCTATTTTGATGCTGATCTGTTCTCAAATGTATTTAAAGATGAAAAAATCGATAAGGTAAATGACATGATCAAAAACGACGAAACACTGTCGTTCTTTGATACCTATGCTGATCAGGAGCCTGTTTTCGACAGTAAAAAGTTCAGCTCAATGGTGGAGCTTATTATAAAGAATCTTGCTTCGGATACCAACTGTGTAATCATGGGGCGGGGCAGCCAGTGTATTCTTGAGGATGAACCTAACTGCCTGCATCTGAGACTTACTGCACCTTTTGAAAGCCGAGTTAATTGGCTGATGGATAAAGAGAGCCTTGAAGAGGCTGCGGCATCTGAGCAGATAAAAGCTATAGAAAAACATAAGAAAAGTTATATAAGACATTATTATAAAAAGGATATTGACGATATTAGTCTGTATCATGCCGTTTTTAACCTGAGTAAGTCATCAAATGAGCAGCTGGCTGATATGATAATTGCCTCTGCGAAATCCTTTCTGAAGTTCTGATACGTGTTTTAAAATTACCGGCAACACAGCCGGAAAGCCTTTACTGTCAAGCTTAAAATCATTGACTGTCTGCGTGATTTGGAATATACCTGTATTCTTATGCGGAGGTTGTTTTGTTCAGCAGAGTCAAAGGATTCAGAGACATATACGGCGAAGAAGCCGTGTATTGGGAAAGAATAGAAAGAATTTTCAAGGAAACTTTTCATACATTCAACTTCAGGGAATTTATTCTTCCTGTGCTTGAACGAGCCGATGTTTTTCATCGTGGAATAGGCGATACAACAGACATAGTCGAAAAAGAGATGTTTGCCTTTAAGGACAGAGACGACACAATGGTGGCGCTCCGCCCTGAAGGGACTGCTTCTCTGGTGCGTGCCTATGTTGAAAACAAGCTCTACAACCCTCCTTCAGTCAAAAAATATTACTACATCGGACCCATGTTCAGAAGGGAACGTCCGCAGAAAGGGCGTTTCCGTCAGTTTTATCAGGCAGGAATAGAGGTATTCGGCGCTGAAGGCGCAGCCGCTGATGCGGAAGTGATATATCTGCTCCGTACCCTTGCAGATAAAGCAGGCATAGGTGATATGGTTACAATGGAGATAAACTCCATAGGCTGTCCAGAATGCAGACCTGCGTATTATAAAACCCTCGTTGCATACTTTGAGCAGCATAAGGAAAGCCTTTGTGAAGACTGCAAACGCAGACTGGGCAAAAACCCTATGCGTATTCTTGACTGCAAAGTGGAATCGTGCAGAGCAGTGACAAAAAATGCTCCTGTTATGCTTGATTATCTCTGTAATGAATGTGAAAATCATTTTTCTGATGTAAAAAAATACCTCACAGCCTTTGGTGTGGAGTATAATATAAATAAGATGATGGTCAGAGGGCTGGATTATTATGTCCGCACCGCCTTTGAGATGGTCACAAATCATCTCGGCTCGCAGAATGCTGTGGGCGCAGGCGGAAGGTATGACGGACTTATCAAGCTCCTCGGCGGACCTGAAGTGCCCGGAATAGGCTTCGCTTTGGGAATTGACCGTCTGGTGGCTCTTGCCATGCAGAAGGACAATATCAAAGACAAAGGGGCGGATGTTTTCATCATAGCCTTCAAGGATGTTTCGGATGTAAAATGTGCGGAACTGGTAAAGAATTTCAGAGAAAGGTCGATTATAGCTGAGATTGATTACGCTTTCCGTGCCATGAAAAAGCAGATTAAATCGGCGGATTCATCCGGCGCGCGCTTCACCCTGATACTGGGGGATGAAGAAATGGACAGAGGCGAGGTTTCCGTTAAAAATATGGAAACTGGTGAGCAGACCTCTGTTAAGCTCGATGAAGTTGTCGAATATATCCAAAATAAACTGTAAGCAGGAGGACCACTTGGTTTCAAACCTTGGCGACTGGAGACGGACGCACGATTGTAATGCTCTCAGAGCGTCAGATATAGGGAAAAAGGTTACCCTCATGGGGTGGGTTCAGAGAAGAAGAGACCACGGCGGCGTTATTTTTGTGGATCTCAGAGACAGAGAAGGCTTAACACAGATAGTTATGAGCCCTGAACTCAATAAGGCTGTTCATGAAAAAGCTGAAAACCTCAGAAGCGAATTTGTTATAGCTATCAAAGGTGAAGTAGCAGCCAGACCCGAAGGCTCACTTAATGAAAAACTCCCCACAGGCGAAGTGGAAGTGAATGTTGAGGAACTTAAAATCCTCAACACATCTATAGTTCCTCCCTTCATGCTTGATGAATACAGCAATGTTAGTGAAGACGTCAGACTGAAATACCGTTATCTCGACCTCAGAAGACCAGAGCTGAAAAGCAACCTGATCATGAGACACCAGATAACCAAAACTATGAGAGAATTCCTTTATTCCAAAGGATTTATAGATGTTGAAACGCCTTTCCTTACAAAAAGCACACCTGAAGGCGCAAGGGATTATCTTGTACCCAGCAGGGTAAACCCCGGCAAATGTTATGCTCTGCCTCAGTCTCCTCAGATGTTCAAACAGCTTCTGATGATCGCAGGGTTCGAGCGTTACTTCCAGATAGTTAGATGCTTCCGTGATGAAGACCTTCGTGCAGACAGACAGCCCGAATTCACTCAGCTTGATATTGAGATGTCATTCATTGACTCTAAAGATCTCATGGGCATCATGGAAGAGCTTTTCATAACAATCTTCGATCAGGTTCTTGGCGTTAAGCTTGAAAAAGGCTTCCCCACTATGAGCTATGATGAAGCTATGGAAAAATACGGTCATGACGCTCCTGATACTCGTTTTGAGCTTTATCTTAAAACCATAAACGAAACAGTAAAAGGCTGCGGATTTAAAGTGTTTAATGAAGCAGTTGAGAAAAACGGATGTGTTAAAGCTGTAAACGCCATTGGCGCAGGCAAGGCATTTTCCAGAAAAGATATAGATGATCTTACTGATTTCGTTGTTTCACTCGGCGCAGGCGGTCTTGCTTACATCAAAGTTAACGAGGACGGACTTCAGTCACCTATAGTTAAATTCCTCGGCGAAGATGTGGCTGCGGCTGTTGTTAAGGAAATGGACGCCAAACCGGGAGATATTATCTTCTTCGGAGCCGGCGACAAATATACTGTGAATCTCTATATGTCCAAGCTCAGGCTTAAACTCGGCGCAATGCTCGGCCTCATAGACAGAGATAAACACTCCTTCGTATGGGTTCTTGACTTTCCGCTCCTTGAATGGGATGCAGATGGTAAACGCTGGGCGGCTATGCACCATCCGTTCACGTCTCCCCTTGATGAAGATGTGGCTCTGTTTGATACGGATCCGGGTAAAATGCGTGCGAAAGCCTATGACCTCGTACTTAACGGTTCTGAGATCGGCGGTGGAAGTATCAGAATTCACAGAAGCGATGTTCAGGAGAAAATGTTTGCCACTCTCGGTCTCACTGAAGAGGAGAGAGCGTACAAATTCGGTTTCTTCATTGATGCGCTTAAGTACGGCACTCCGCCCCATGGCGGCATTGCCTTCGGCGTGGACAGGGTAGCTACTATCCTTACAAAATCCACATCTATCAGAGATGTAATAGCTTTCCCCAAAACTCAGAAAGCAACATGCCTGATGAGCGACGCCCCAAGTTTCATTGATGATAAACAGCTCAAAGAGCTTTACATGAAATTTGAAGTTGCTGAGAACAAATAGAAGATTTAACTGTCATTGGTTTGACAGACCTTTAGGCTTGTGTTAGCCTTAGAAGGTATTATCTTAATAGATAATTAAGAAAAAGGGAGGATTCCGTATGAAGACCTACAAACTTCTGCTCCTGGTTGTGGTGCTTTCTGCTTTCGCTCTTGCCGGATGCAGCAAACCGCCCGTTCAGGAACTCGATCAGGCCAAGACGGCCATGCAGGCAGCTAAGGATAGCGGAGCCGAGAAGTGCCAGCTCCCCGAATATCTTGAAGCTAAAGCTAAGCTTGAAGCCGCTCAGAAGAAAATGGATGAAGCCGAAAAAGGCGGCAAAAAAGGTGAACTTTACGAATCAGCAAAAGCAGATCTTCTTGCTGCAATAGCTGACTTTGAAAAAGCTAAGGCAAACGCCGATGCTTATAAAGCTACCGATGCTAAAGTTCAGGCTGAGCTTTCCGCTCTCAAAGCTAATATCGACAGATATAAAGAGAACGGTGAAAAATATGACCTTCCGTCATACAAGGCTGCCGTTGATAAGTATAACAAAGCTAAAGAACTTGCAGACAAGTGCAAAGGTGAAGAAGCTCTCGCTCTCATAGCTCAGGCTAACGAAGACCTCAAAAATGCTGAGGAAGAATTTGCCGCTGCTAAAGCTGCCGAGCTTGCCGCTGCTGAAGCTTCAAAAACGGCAGAATCAGAAGCTGTTGCTTCTGAAAAGTACACTGTTGTAAAAGGCGACAACCTTTGGAACATATCTAAAGCTAAGTACATGAACCCCTTTATGTGGCCGATCATCTACTGGGCTAACGAAGCATCTATCAAAGACCCCGACCTTATTTTCCCCGGTCAGGTATTTGATATCATGAAAGATGTTCCCGCTGCTGACAAAGACAAGGCTGAGAAGTTCTCTCGTAACAGAGGACCTTGGTCACTCTTCGATGGCAAATAAGAGCATAAGTTAGGATCATATAAAAAAAGCCGCACTCATAACGGGTGCGGCTTTTTTATTTTCGTTATCCGGATATTTTTCGGTCTAGGTAAACATTTTTATACATCACATATCTGTCGGCATAGTCTCGGATGCTTTGTATTTCAGCTTCTGAAAGTTTTTTGACCGCTTTGGCAGGGCTGCCCATAATAAGTGAGCCCGGTTCATAGGTTTTATTAGGCGGTACAAGGCTTCCTGCCGCTACTATACTGTTTTCGCCTATGACGGAATTGTCAAGAATGACCGACCCGATACCTACCAGTACATTGTTTTCTATGGTACATCCATGAAGTGTTACGCTGTGTCCTATGGTTACATAATCTTTGAGAACAGTGGGGTATTTATCTTTAGTAACGTGAATAACGCTCCCATCCTGCACGTTAGTACATTTTCCGATTTCGATCCGTTCAACATCGCCTCTTAATACCACACTGTACCATATGCTTGAATCATCCCCCAGAGTGACGTCTCCGATTATAACCGCATTGTCGGCTATGAATACTTTCTCTCCCTTTGTTGCACCCTTGTTCAGTCTGGCAATCATTCTCTCCACTGCGTAACCTCCTGAAAAGTTATGGAAATATTTTGCAGTTAATATAACATTACGCACAAAAACACGCATCAGTTAAATATATTTGTTACGTAAATATCTTAGGTTTATAGATATTTTTATAATAACACTGTTAATAAATAACTTGACATAAACTTCTCTGTTTAATATATAATAGAAATAGGGATAATTATTAAATCAGATTCAGGGGTTATTAATGGGATACGGAACCAAGCTGAGAGACATCAGAAAAAGACTGGGGCTTACGCTGGAGGATATTTCACAGAAGACGGGGTTTACCAAGAGTTTTATAAGCCAGATTGAAAACGGCAAAAACTCGCCTTCCATAGCTTCTCTTAAAAAAATCTGTTATGCTCTGGGAACTACTATCAGTGAGCTTTTTGAAGATGAACGCAATATAGTTAACACCTTTTCATACGAAGACTATAATGTACTCAAGAACAAAAGCATTACTATGACTTTTCCTGCCTCCAAGGTTGTTAACAGAAAACTTGAGCCTATCATAATCGATCTTGAACCTTATTCAGAAACAGGTACGGACAGCTATCACCATGTGGGTGAAGAATTCGGCTATGTGCTTGAAGGAGAGATTGTTGTCGTAATAGGAACAGAAGAATACAAAGTAAAACAGGGCGAATCAATATACTTCAGCTCAAACCTTCCTCACAGGATACGCAACAGAACGGATAAACCGGCTAAAGCTTTCTGGGTTGATACGCCACCTTCATTTTGATAATTAGAAACAGAACATCCTGTCTGTTTCTAATACACGCTCGCGCCGCATTAAATGCGGCTTCGCTTCACACGGTGCGCTCCCGTCCTTGGGAGCGTTTATAAAGCACTGCATAGAATTTGTGATACACACTCGCGGGCGGTTTAACCGCCCTTCGTTCGCACGGCGTCGGCACATCCTGTGCCTCTTCAAGTGAATTTTGTCTGTTTCCAATACACGCTCGCACCGCAGTAAATGCGGCTTCGCTTCACACGGTGCGCTCCCGTCCTGGGAGCGTTTATAAATCACTGCATTGAATTTGTGATACACACTCGCGGGCGGTTTGACCTCTCTTCGATTCACACGGTGCAGCCTTATCCTTGGCGCCGCTTGATTTTCTCATCATCAAACCTTAAGAGTATCTGCACATTTGCTCAATTTTAACCTTATATATTTTTTCTTGACATATGGTTCATAACTACTTATATGTAGCACAGCTTGGATCCTTCAAAAGACCGAGACTTAACAATTCAATATATCCTCGTTAAGCCTCCCGCTTGCGGATCTTCGCAAAAAAGATATGGGAGCGTGCCTAAGTGAGCAAACACGCTGAAATCAAGAAAATTACTGTCTCTACCATCCGTAATATGAAATCAAAAAATGAAAAAGTGACATGCGTTACAGGATATGATTATACTGCCGCACAGATTCTGGATCAGGCAGGTGTTGACATAGTTCTGGTCGGTGATTCCCTTGGGATGGTGATGAACGGTTATGAAAACACCATCCCTGTCACTCTTGATGAAATGATTTATCACACTAAAGCGGTGAAAAGAGGTTTAAAAAGAGCTTTTCTTGTAACTGACCTGCCGTTCGGCACGTATAATGTAAGCACAGAAAAAGCTATCGAAAACTGTGTCCGTGTGATTAAGGAATCCGGCGCTGAGGCTGTAAAGCTTGAAGGCGGTGAAGAGATAGCGCCTCTGGTTGAAAAACTTGTGAAGGCGGGTGTCAATGTTATGGGGCATATAGGTCTCATGCCGCAGTCAGTTCATGTAATGGGCGGATACAAGATTCAGGGTAAAAACGGCAGTGAACAACTTGTAAAAGATGCCGTTGCGTTGGAAAAAGCCGGTGCTTTCTCGATAGTTGTTGAGGGCGTTGTCGCTGAAACTGCTAAAAAGATAACTGATGCTGTCACTATCCCTACAATCGGCATAGGCGCAAGTGTTAACTGTGACGGGCAGGTGCTTGTTTATCATGATATGCTCGGATTATTCAATGACTTTACACCAAAATTTGTTAAAAGATATGCTAACCTCAGAGAGGTTGCTGTAAAAGCGGTAGAAAATTATATAGAAGAGGTTAAAAGCTGCGCCTTTCCTGATGAAAAGCACAGTTTTTGAGGTGCTTAGTGAAAATTATAACCAAGATTTCCGAATCAAGAGATGAAATTAATGTTTTCAGATGTGTGGGCAAGAGGATAGGCTTTGTGCCCACAATGGGGTATCTGCATGAAGGGCATTTAAGCCTTGTAAAAAAATGCAGAGAGGAGAACGATATCGTGGTGGTGAGCATTTTTGTTAACCCCACCCAGTTTGGCGCAGGGGAAGATTTTGAGCGTTATCCTAAGGATCTTAAAAAAGATGCAGCTCTTCTTCAGGGAGCAGGGGTGGATTTCCTTTTTACTCCGTCAGTGGAAGAAATGTACCCCGAAGGCTTCAGCACTGCCATAAGCGTTTCCGGTATAAGTGACGGACTTTGCGGAAGCTCAAGACCCGGACATTTTGACGGAGTTGCTTTGGTTGTTACCAAACTTCTTAATATAATCATGCCTCATAAGGCGTATTTCGGAATGAAAGACTATCAGCAGCTTCAGGTTATCAAACGGTTTGTTGCTGATTTGAATATGAATACAAAAATTATTGGTATGCCGATAATCAGAGAAACGGACGGGCTCGCCTTAAGCTCCAGAAACATTTATCTGAACGCTGATGAAAGAAAGTCAGCCCTCTGCCTTAGCAGATCATTTGCTTTTGTTTATGAAGCTCTTGAAGGCGGCGAGACGGAAGTTTCCGAAGTTAAGACAATCGTTGAAAATTTTATAAAAGATCATCCTCACACACGCATAGATTATGTTCAGTTTGTGGACCCTGAAACTCTTAAGCCTGTAAAGGATCTCACAAAAGACTTTCTGCTTGCTCTTGCTGTTTATGTAGGCAAAGCGAGGCTAATAGATAATAATATCTTTAAGGTGATGTAAATGCTCAGAAATATGTTTAAAGCAAAACTCCACAGAGCCACCGTAACTGATGCAGACCTCAACTATGAAGGCAGCGTCACAATCGACAAGGATCTCCTTGACGCTTCAGGAATTATCGAGTTTGAAAAGGTTGATATCTGGAACATAACAAACGGAGCCCGTTTCTCAACTTATGTGCTTGAAGGGCGCAGAGGAAGCGGAGAAATCTGCCTCAACGGCGCAGCAGCCAGACTTGTTCAGGTTGGAGACAGGGTGATTATAGCCACATTTGCCATGATGGATGAAAAAGAGCTTGAGGGTTTCAAACCCACTGTTGTTCAGCTTGATGAGCATAATAAGATCGTGGCGAAAGACGGGGTTCTGGTCTAGAAGAACCTCGTTCTTGCCAACAACCCGTTATCCTGTTATTATTTATTTATAAAACGGGCTTAGAGGTTTACACATGGCTGAAATGAGACAAATAGTCAGTCTGATGCTGAGCGGTGAAAAATACGGCATCAATATAATGGATATAGAAGAAATACTCCGCATGATGGATATTACAAAAGTTCCCAAAGCTCCGTCATTTGTGGAAGGGATTATAAATCTGCGTGGTCAGGTTATCCCGATTGTAGATCTTCGCAAGAAGCTCGGTATAGCTGTTCCTGAAGAAAGCGGGCAAACAAGGATTATCAACGTTAATATAAAAGGCAAAAAGATCGGCTTTGTGGTTGACTGCGTTGACGAAGTTTTGCGCCTTGACCCCGAAGTAATTGACAAAGCTCCCGGCGCCTCCACTGGAGTCAACTCCGGCTATATTGACGGAGTAGCCAGAACAAAGCACGGTATGATCATCATTCTTGATGTTCATAAAATATTCAACCCTAACGAAGCAAGCGCTCTCAGCTATTTCTGATGACGGCTCATGGAGCTTGGAAATCTTCGCAAACTCCTTAATTCAATAGGGAAAAACAGGTCGGATTTCGTAAAGAATCCGACCTCATATCTTTTATCAATCGCAGAATATACCGCAAAATTAAGCCCTACACTCTCATCAATCGCCGCAAAAACAGCGGAGAAGGGAAACCCATCCTTATCAGAGCTGGATGCTGTTGTCCATGAGCTTGCAATGTTTATTGCAGGTTCATCCTCAAACACTAAAGCGGCGGTTTTACTCCAGACTTCTGTTGCCACAGTCAAAGGCATTGGCGGTAAAACAGCGGAAGCACTGGAAAAAGCCGGAATAACAAATATGGAGGATGTGCTTCTCCATTTTCCTTTCCGTTACGAGGCAATAGGTTATGAAGGCGGTGAGAAGGGTGTTCTCACCGGTGTTCTGGAAACTCACGGACCAACATTCACCAGAGGCAAAAAACGTATCTATAAGGCTGTTTTCCGTTCGGACACAGGTTTTTTCTCGGCTTTGTGGTTTAACTTTTCCAAATCATACCCCGCATCGGGGCTTACAATCGGCACAAAATATCACCTGTACGGAAATATCGGCCGGATGGACGGTTCATATTCCATTGTGCATCCGGAGATGATCAGCGAGGCAGATATAGGTAAGATACGTGCTGTCTACAGCCTTCCCACAGCAGTTAATCAGGTAGGATACGTGCTGTCTACAGCTTGCCAACAGCAGTTAGCCATAAAATATATGCTTCCGCAGTGTTCAGAGCTGTGCATGATTATCTGGAATATATGCCGGATACTCTGCCGCTTCGTCTGGCTGATAAATATTCATATCCTGACATACGTTCCGCAGTGAAAACACTGCATTTTCCCGATGATATAAGCCAGCTTGGTAAGCTTCAGACACGGAGTCACCCGGCTTACGAGCGTTTTGTATTTGAAGAGCTTTTTTATCTGCAGCTTGGGCTTCTGATGAAGAAGCGAACTTATCAGGAGATCACTGGTATAGCTTTTGATGTTAAAACAGAATATCTCGACGAAATCGGGAACATGATGCCCTTTAAACTTACATCCGCCCAAAAAAGAGTATTGGCGGATATTTTTAATGATATGAAACGCCCGAAACAAATGAACAGACTTATTCAGGGAGACGTGGGAAGCGGAAAAACGATTGTCTGCTTCACTGCTGCCATGATTGCGGTTAAAAACGGATGTCAGGCTGCAATAATTGCTCCTACAGAGGTTTTGGCGGAACAGCATTTCCGCAGTCTGCTTAACTTTCTGAACGGCACAAAATACACCGCAGCGCTCCTCACGGGCTCAACGGCTGATAAGGATAAAAAAGCTTCCAAAGAATTGATAAGGGAAGGGCATATAAATTTTGTGGTGGGAACCCACGCTTTAATTCAGGAGGATACTGAGTTTGCCTCTCTCGGCTTTGTGGTGATTGATGAACAGCACCGCTTCGGTGTTTTACAGCGTAAGACACTGGTGGAGAAGGGTTATACTCCTGATATACTTCTGATGACAGCAACCCCGATCCCTAGAACGCTTTCACTCACCTTTTACGGTGATCTTGATATAAGTGTTATTGATGCTATGCCGCCGGGCAGAAAGCCCATTATTACCAAAGCATTCCCTGAGACTTCCCGTAACAGGATATTTGAGTCGGTTAAGAAAGAGCTGGATAAAGGGCATAAGGCATATTTCATATATCCGCTGATCGATGCAAGTGATAAACTTGCTCTGAAGGCTGCAACTGAAGGTTTTGAGGAAATAGCTGCATATTTCGGAGAAAATGTAACCGGACTGCTCCATGGTCGTATGAAGGCGGATGAAAAACGTGCTATGATGGACGGGTTTAAGAACGGCAGTCTGAAAGTTCTTGTATCCACTACTGTTATTGAAGTCGGAGTGGATGTGCCGGATGCCACAGTTATGGTGATAGAAAATGCCGAAAGGTTCGGTCTTTCACAGCTTCATCAGCTAAGAGGCAGAGTGGGCAGGGGAGCGGAACAGTCCTACTGTGTTCTGGTTTATTCAAAACAGATAAGCGAAGACGGAAAAGCACGAATAAAGGCAATGGAACAGCATGCGGACGGTTTTAAGCTAAGTGAGATAGATCTTGAACTTCGTGGTCCAGGAGATTTTTTCGGAACCAGACAGTCAGGTTTGCCACAGTTTCGGTTTTCAAATATCGTAAAAGATGTCAAAATATTACATAGGGCAAGAGCGGAAGCGGAAGAGCTTCTGTCTGAAGATCCTGAATTGGCAAAACCTGTCAATAAAACGGTTCTGGAAGCCCTGAAAACCCGCTGGAAGGACGGTATGGACTTTCTTAACATCGGGTAGACGGTCAGTTTGTCGGACTAATATATATCTGTATGCCGTTTGCTTTGCAAACCGCGAGCGTGTATAAAAATTTTTCACGGACGGAATGGTTTTTATAGTCAACTTAAGGAAAGCTTGGTTGTCATTAATTTATTAACCCATTGCGTCCCCTCTGACGGGAAAAATTTTTATCATCAATTAAGGAGGTCGCCGATGCAGTTGCCAAAGCTTAGCGAAGAACAGCTCAGGAATATTTCCACTCCTCTGAACCTTCAGAGAGCGGAAAACTATGTCGGTAAATTTATCGACTGTTCCGTTGAGGGCTCTCTTCTCAAGGGAACGATCAAAGGTAATCACGGTGCTTATGTCACCACCCTCGAAATCAGTTCAGATCCAATCCGGTTTTCATGCGAATGTAATAACTCCAAGGAGGTTTTCTGCAAGCATGCCGCTGCTCTCGGCCTGACTTACATATACACACCGTGGGTCTTTGCCAGCAGCCGGAAACTGGAAAGGAAAAATATAAAGACTTTTGACGATATTAAATTTTATATTAAAACCACTTCCCTCAAATCACTTCTTGATGATGTGCGGGGAAAAAATGTCAGCTCCTCACAGGTGGCGGATCTTGCCGGAATCTCGATGCAGCAGCTCTCTTCCATCGTGAAAGAGGATCTGAACGGAAAAAACCATGTATTGACAGACCCTCTTAAAATTGCCTGCCTGTATCTTTTGTGCAGTCAAAAATAAAGATTAAACTAGAAAAGCCCCTGTATTTCAGGGGTTTTTTTTTGTATAATTTTTTTGCTCTTCAAGTGTTGTAAAAGAGAAATAATTCTGATATAAAACTCCAATTTTGCCCATATATTTCGGAGGATGAGTTGCCAAGAAGAAACGACATCAAAACCATTCTGGTTATAGGTTCAGGACCCATTGTTATTGGTCAGGCCTGCGAATTTGACTATTCGGGAACACAGGCTGTAAAAGCTCTTAAAGAGGAAGGATACAGAGTTGTACTTATAAACTCTAACCCTGCCACAATTATGACAGACCCCGAAATAGCCGACGCAACGTACATCGAACCTCTTACGGTTGAAATTCTGGATAAAATCCTCGAAGTGGAGAAGCCTGACGCCATTCTCCCCACTGTGGGTGGGCAGACGGCGCTTAACCTTGCCCTTGCTGCTTATGATGCAGGTGTGCTTGATAAACATAAGGTTGAGCTTATTGGTGCCAATGTCCAAGCTATCAGAAAGGCTGAAGACCGTGAGCTTTTCAAAGAGGCTATGGCAAAAATCGGTCTTGATATGCCGAAAAGCGCTATCGTACGCACATATCAGCAGGCAATGGACTGTGTTGACTCCATAGGTTTTCCCGCTATTATCCGTCCCTCATTCACACTCGGCGGAACAGGCGGAAACGTTGCCTATAACATAGAAGAATATAAAAACTACGTTGAATGGGGACTCGAAGCCTCACCCGTACACGAAATACTGGTGGAGGAATCCGCTCTCGGCTGGAAGGAATATGAGCTTGAGGTAATGCGTGACCTTAATGACAACGTGGTTATTATCTGCTCAATAGAAAACTTTGACCCCATGGGTGTACACACTGGAGACAGTATCACTGTTGCTCCGGCGCAGACACTTACGGATAAAGAATATCAGGAACTCCGCAACGCCTCTATCAAAGTTATGCGTGAAATAGGTGTTGATACGGGCGGTTCAAATGTTCAGTTTGCTGTGAATCCCGCAAACGGACGCCAGATAATCATCGAAATGAACCCAAGGGTTTCCAGAAGCTCCGCTCTTGCTTCAAAGGCAACTGGCTTCCCCATAGCTAAAATAGCCGCCAAGCTTGCTGTTGGCTATACTCTGGATGAAATTCCCAACGATATCACCAAAAAGACTCCGGCTTCCTTTGAGCCCACAATAGATTACTGTGTGGTGAAATTCCCCAGATTTACCTTTGAGAAATTCCCCGGCGCTGATGACAGGCTTACAACACAGATGAAATCAGTTGGCGAGGTTATGTCCATAGGCAGAACCTTCAAGGAGTCTCTCCAGAAGGCAATAAACTCACTTGAAACAGGTAAAACCGGCTTTGACGAGGTTTTCCCGGCTGAAGAGCTTCATAAGGAGTCTGTGAGAGAAGAGATAGAAAAATACCTCCGCCGCCCCACAGACAAACGCATGTGGTACATAGGCGATGCTTTCAGGGCCGGCTATACAACAGAAGAAATACACGCTATCAGTGCAATTGACCCTTGGTTCCTTGATAACATTCAGGAAATTATCGAGTTTGAAGCAGAACTTAAGGCAAAAGGTTCCCTTAAGGCTGTTGAAGCTGACATGATGGAAAAAGCCAAAAGGCTCGGTTTCTCTGATAAAAGACTCGCCAAACTTCTGGAAACACATGAGGATGATGTAAGAAGCTCTCGCCGCAAAGCGGTTTATAAAAGAGTTGATACATGCGCCGCTGAATTTGAATCAAATACGCCTTATCTCTACTCAACCTTTGAGGATGAGTGTGAATCCGAACCCACAGACAGAAAAAAGGTTATAATCCTTGGCGGCGGACCCAACAGGATAGGTCAGGGGATAGAGTTTGACTATTGCTGTGTCCATGCTTCGTTCGCTCTGGAAGAAGCGGGCTATGAGACCATCATGGTCAACTGCAACCCTGAGACTGTCAGTACGGACTATGACACATCCGACAGGCTTTACTTTGAACCGCTCACCAAAGAGCATGTTCTCAACATAGTCGAAAAGGAAAAACCCATTGGTGTTATTGTTCAGTTCGGCGGGCAGACACCCCTTAAACTCGCTGTACCCCTTGAAAAAGCTGGAGTTCCGATTCTCGGAACAAGCCCCGACAGTATTGATATAGCTGAAGACAGAGAGAGATTTAAAGACCTTATAGAGAGGCTGAATATCAAACAGCCGCCCAACGGAATAGCCAAAAACGACCAGCAGGCATTTGAAATAGCCGACAGAATAGGCTACCCGGTAGTTGTGCGTCCATCATATGTACTCGGCGGACGTGCGATGGAGATAGTTTATGAGCGTGAAGCTCTTGTGAACTATATGAAATATGCCGTTGAAGCCAGTGATGATCACCCTGTACTCATTGATAAATTCCTTGAAAACGCCATTGAAGTTGACGTGGATTCTGTCAGTGACGGTGAGAGAGTTGTTATCGGCGGCATCATGCAGCATATTGAAGAAGCCGGAATACACTCCGGTGACTCGGCATGTTCCATACCCGCACGCACAATAAATAAAGATATGCAGGCTAAAATTATCTCTGAAACCAAGAAGTTAGCTACAGAACTTAAAGTAATAGGTCTGATGAATGTTCAGTGGGCGATTAAGGGCGATGAGCTTTATATCCTTGAGGTAAACCCCAGAGCATCCAGAACTGTCCCCTATGTCAGCAAGACAATCGGACGCCCCCTCGCCAAAATCGCAAGTAAGGTGATGGTGGGCATCAAATTAAAAGAGCTGGGTTTCACAGAAGAAATTTACCCTGAATACTATACAGTTAAAGAAGCGGTGTTCCCGTTTGTAAAATTTCCCGGAACTGACCTTGTCCTCGGACCCGAAATGAAGTCCACAGGCGAAGTTATGGGGATAGATACCGATTTCGGCATGGCTTTTTACAAGTCACAGCTTGCTGCGGGCAATAAACTTCCCGAAAAAGGAAAAGTCTTTATAAGCGTTAAAGACGCCTGCAAGGACGGCATTCTGGAAGTTGCCAAGAAGTTTGTTGAACTTGGTTTCACCGTTGTTTCCACCGCAGGAACCTATGATTTTCTTGCCGGACACGGAATAGCGGTCGAGCGCATCAAAAAGGTCAGCGAAGGCAGACCCAATATTGTTGATGCTGTTAAAAACAGGGAGATCAGCTTCTGCCTGAATATTCCTGCGGGAAGGCGCTCAAGGCTTGATTCTGAATCTATCCGCAGAGCTATATTAAGCTACAGCGTTCCCTACGCAACAACTCTTGAAGCGGCGCAGGCTGTTGTGACTGCTATTGAGTCAAAAATCCATAAAGGGATGACAGTAAAACCGATTCAGCAATACTTCGGGAAATAATATGAAAGGAATTATCCTTAAAAACGAAAGACTTAATGATAAATATCGCCTGATGGAAATCGAATCACCGGAGTTTGTTAAAGATGCAAAACCCGGACAGTTTGTCATGGTGAAGACAGGTTTGCAGGATTATCTTGCAGACCCTCTTCTCAGGCGTCCTTTCGGCGTTGTAGATGTGCGTGGTAACACTTTCCGTCTGTTGTATATGCTTGTAGGCAAAGGTACACGCCTTATGACAGAAAGCCTTACTGGCTCTGTTATCGAGTTTTCATCCAGCCTCGGAAACGGCTTTAAGTCTGTTAAGGAAAAGAATGTTGCTCTTGTTGCCGGAGGAGTAGGGATAGCGCCTCTGCTCTGGATAGCAAAACTTCTGAAAGATGACGGATGCACCGTTAGCTTATATTTCGGCGGCAGAAATCAGGAAGACATTGTGCTTGCTGATGAGTTCCGCCCGCATATAGATAACCTTATCATCACCACCGATGACGGCAGCATAGGTGAAAAAGCTCTTGTTACTGCCCCTTTCGGCAGAGATGTAAAAAGCTTTGACCGTGTCTATGCCTGCGGTCCGAAAAGAATGCTTCAGGCCGTCAGCGAAATATGCGTCAGCAGTGATGTCCCGGTGGATGTTTCACTTGATGAACGCATGGCTTGCGGTATGGGCGCCTGTCTCGGCTGCATTATTTATGTTAGAGAAGGTGAGGGCACTGTTCAGAAGCGGTGCTGTGTTGAAGGTCCCGTATTTGACGGCTCAAAAGTTGTCTGGGATTCTGTTTGCAGGGTGGGGTGATATGTCTGGACTGAAAGTAAACATCTGCGGGGTGGAATTTAAAAACCCTGTTATCACGGCAAGCGGAACTTTCGGCTATGGGCTGGAATACGCACGTTTTATTGACATATCAAGGCTTGGTGGAATCTCCGTTAAGGGAATCTCATTCAACGAGGTTCAGGGCAACCCCATGCCCAGAATCATGGAAACAACTTCCGGCATGCTGAACGCCATCGGCTTGCAGAATGTCGGCGTCCACAGGTTTCTCAAGGAAAAACTGCCTCTTTTAAGAAAATACGATACCAGAATAATCGTAAACTTCTGGGGCAAATCCATTGAGGAATATGTTCAGGTAGCGGAAATACTTGATAATGCTGATATTGACATGCTTGAAATGAATATTTCATGCCCAAATGTGAAAGAGGGCGGAATAGCATTCGGGTCTGATCCTGCCATGACTTCAAAAGTTGTGGATCAATGCAGAAAGGTCATAAAGAACAAGCCTTTACTGGTGAAACTTTCACCTAATGTCACTGATATTAAGCCTTTTGCAAAAGCATGTGAAGACAACGGAGCGGACGGAATCAGCGCCATAAACACTCTGCTTGGCATGGCTGTGAATATAAATACAAGAAAGCCATATATATCTAATGTTACTGGCGGGTTGAGCGGTCCGGCTATTAAACCTGTTGCTGTGCGCATGGTGCATGAGGTATCAAAGGTCGTTAAAATCCCCATAGTCGGCATGGGCGGTATTATAAAGTGGGAGGATGCGGCAGAATTTTTCCTCGTTGGCGCATCTGCGGTTCAGGTCGGCACTGCGAACTTTGTTGATCCTGAAATCCCGATCAAAATCATTGACGGACTTGAAAAATACGTTAGTGAGCAGAAGCTCTCAAACATATCAGAACTCACCGGAAAGGTGGATTTAAGAAAATAGATACCCCCGGGTAAACCCGGGGTTCTATGCGTTCGCCATGCTATCGCATGTTTTTTACAGCTCAATCTTGAGCTGTCCTGAATCCTGTTGCCCTTGCATTTCGACGTAATTTTTAATTACGTCTTCATTCAAACCAATACTGCTAACGAAGTAGCCTGGCGACCACACTATATTTTCATTCCAGTATACTTTTTCTAACCAATCAAAAAATTTTCGCATACGGGAAGCCAATTGGCTTTTTAATCTACCCATAACATCTGAAATACTATATTTGGGAGGAATAATTATAACCATATGCAAATGATCTAAGTCAAAGCCAATGGCTTCTATTTCAACGCCAGGCATACTTCTCAATAAACTGGGCAACGTTTTACGAATATAAGAACAGACACCAGGCTTCAGGATCTTTCGACGGTATTTACAAACCCAAACTACATGATATTTCAAGTAATAAGCACTGTGAGAGGTCTTAATGATTTCCATAGAAAAGTATACCGTCGAAAGGCTCATTCATCCACGCTTAAAAGCGTGGTGTTCTGTCTTCGACCGCATAATCAGAGGCAGCCTCAGGGCTGCCTTTTTCTTACCCGATCAAATAAGTTCCTGTTCCGGCGGCGATAAGCACGCCTTCATCATTATGCAGTTTAGCGGTGGAGACGGCTATCTTGTTTCCGGCTCTCAGCGTTTCACCTGTTGCTGTGAACGATTTGCCTCTGCCGGGCTGAATATAGTCAATGCGCAGATCTATAGTGCCGACTTTGCTGACTCGTTTCATTATCTGGTCTGCTGATTCTGAAGGATATTTTGATGGAAGGCAGAGCAGGGCGGAAATTCCCGCTGTAACATCCATAACCGAGGCTATAACCCCGCCATGGAGGATGCCGTAGTCGAAATTACCTATTAAGTCATTTTTCATATCGAATGTAATGACAGGAGTGAAGCTGTCTGTAACTTCCAGCTTCATGCCCAGAAGCTTCTGAAAAGGACTGAGTGTTTCAAATCTTTCTTTAAACCGTGCAATTATTTCATTCATTTCAGCTTCCCCTCAAATAACAGTTGATTATAACAAAAAAGGAGCCCGAGGCTCCCTTTAATTGTTGAAACGGTTAATTTTCTTAGTATGTCTCAACATCCGGATCTGTGACATCCTCTGGTTTAACCGGGTGTCTGAATATGTAATAAGTCCATATCTGATAGGCTATTACGATGGGAACAAATATCAGCACCACAACAGTCATTATCTTCAGAGTATAGTCACTAGATGATGAGTTGAAGGCGGTAATATTATAAGCATCATTCACTTTTGATGGCAGCAGGTTAGGATAAAGCCCCGCTATGCCTGTAAATACAAATGTGAAAACTGAAACGCATGAAGCAAGAAACGCCTGAAACATCGATTTTTTGTATATTACATAAATATACACTATGCCTGCTGCACATATTATCGGCAGAATAAACAATGCAGGCATTTTAAAGAAGTTGTTAAACAGCGGTGTCGAAAAATAAGTCGCTATAAGGAACATAACCACTGCAAATGCCAGGAGCGGAAGCAGATAAGGCAGGAGGGCTTTCGCTCTTTCTGCGGAGCCGCCTTCCGTCTTCAGACCAATCCATAATGCACCGTGCGCAAGAAAAAATATTACAAATACTGCGCCGGTAAGCAGCCCGTAAGGATTAAGCAGGCTTAAGGTCGTTCCGAAATATCCGTATCCGTCTATCAGAAGCCCCTGAAAGATATTGCCGAAAGCAACACCGAAAAGAAGAGGGGGAACAAAACTGCTTACGGATATAAG
>OBLN01000100.1_pt1 | contig 30963 bp, 19 predicted proteins | sample 1519301 | NCBI WGS metagenome assembly OBLN01 (sample SAMEA2452533, study PRJEB22499) | sediment metagenome | reverse complement strand
CCTCGAAACTTTGAAACGGTTGGTCGAGCAGGATTTTGGTGTGACCCTTATGCCTTACCTGGCATTGAATGATATTGATAAACGATGTGCCAACGGTGTGATCAAGAACTTCAAAGACCCCATCCCTTCCCGAAAGATCCGATTGGTTTACAGCCGCGAATTCCTGAAAAAGAATTTGATCGAAGCGTTTGCCGAGGTGATCAAAGATTCTATCCCGGAAGACCTGCGGGATCAGGAAGAGAAATTGGTTATTGAGTAAGATTGGTGAATATTTTTCATTCTGTTCACAAGACCAAAGCGGAATTATAATCTAAAGGGTTTAGCTTCTACTCTATCATAAACCCATTTATTGCTCTCTCGTCTTCTATTAATTGATTCCGGTGTGCCACGAACTGTCACCCTCTCTTCTTAGTTTGTGGTATGTAGGGATAAAAATAAGACGAAAAGTATTGTGTTTGCGAGGCGCTTGTATTCCTGAACGTAATTTTCCGAAATATTGCGACGAAGTCATCTCTCTAAAACAATATCCCAAATAACTCAGGGAGATCGCCACGTCGAAAAGCCAAGTAATCGACTTCAAACCCGGTTGCCTCCTCGCGATGACAGCTGATAAATAAAGTAACCATGCTAAAGATCACCAAAGCGGGAAATCATGGAATCTTACTGCCGGAATTAGGCATTGGGCTGGATTACAGCGGCTCTGATGCCGGCCACGTCTTTGTATCCCATGGTCATGCCGACCATATTCCATGGAAGCTTAGGGCATCCGTCTATGCCACTCCTCCCACCAAAAAATTTATGCACTTGCGGGGAGTCAATTATCAGGTCAACGCATTGGATTTTGGTCGATCTTATGAAACCAAACATGCAAAAGTCACTTTTTTCCCGGCGGGGCATATTCTCGGTTCAGCTATGACCCTCGTTGAAAGTGATAACGGAAACCTTCTTTATACCGGAGACTATCGCACGCCTCCTTCCCCTGCCACGGAAGGATTTGAATTACCGGATGTGAAGATCCATCAATTTGTAACGGAAGCAACCTTTAGTCTGCCCGTGTATAAATGGCAAAGCTATGATCAGCTAAAATTGGAAGTAACCGAATTTGCAGAAACAGCTTTAGAGGATGGGCATACTCCTGTATTTCTGGCTTACAACCTCGGGAAAGCACAAGAGATCATGCACATGGTTCGTGAGTTAGGACAGCCAATCCAAATTCACGGTGCCGGATACAAACTTTGTTCAGTTTATGAAGAAGAGGGAATTGATCTGGGAAATTATGAGAGTTACGACCGGGAAACCTGTGAAGGTAAGATCCTGATCTGCCCAAGTTCAGCCATTGGGAATGGATTTGCATCCAACGTTCGCAATAAACGGATCGCCTATTGCAGTGGCTGGGCAACCATGGAATCCAGACGTAGTCAGCTTACGGTCGATAAACTGATCCCATTATCAGACCACCTCGACTTCTTCGAACTGATCTCTCTTTGTGAACACCTACGTCCCGAAATGACCTATATCACTCATACCCCCAATCCGGATGTAGTAAAACACTACCTGGATAAAAGAAACCTGAGATCCGGGTTTTTAGATCAGCTGAACAACTAACCCCAAATTGTAGCCATCGATCAGTGACCGTTCAACAAAAAAATACCTTTTACACGCTTTCAAGGATCGCTCAAACCATTGGAGAAACCCGTGGAAGCAACGCCAAAATCAGGATCTGTGCAGAATATTTCATGCAATTAGAGAATGACACTGACCTGAGGCTTGCCGCTCAATTTTTAGGCGAAGGAGCCTTTTCTGATCTATCGGGTAAACGGGCGACTATTGGGAGCCGAACCTACTCAACCCTTACAGCTGAAATTTGTGAGATCGATTATGACATGGTATTCAAACCCAGCAAAACAGCTTTGGGCAGTGCCTCTGAAACCATTGAAAAATTATTGACCAACATTCCGGAAGCTCAAAAAAAATGGTCGGCACATGGTCTTTTGCTGAAAGAGATTGAGGGTATATTTGAAGAACTTCAGGCCGTATCATCCAGGACCGATAAACAGCGAATCCTTAAAAATGCGTGGGTAAAGATGACACCGCTTGAGGTCAAGTTCTTTCTGCGAATAATGGGCAGAGGTTCACTGCGCATTCGTTTTGAATCCAAAAGTATCATCTCTTCGATCGCAAAAGCATTCGATAAAAAGGTAAAGGATGTGCGGTATGTGCATATGATCACCGGAAGCATTGGTAAAACAGCCTTAATGGCTCGAAATGATCAGCTGGAGGATGCCCAATTTAAGTTATTTCAACCCATTTCATTTATGCTGGCTTCTCCAGTTGAAAGCCGGTCTGTTGAGGATTTTCAAGAATACCTGGTAGAGGAAAAGTTTGACGGGATGCGGTGCCAGATCCACGTAAAACAAGATAAAGTGCACATCTTCTCCAGAGACCTGAATGATATTACCCACTCTTTTCCTGAGATCGTATCGTTTTTCAGGGAACGCGACCTGCCGGAGATCGTTCTTGATGGTGAGATCTGTGTGTTCAGGGATGATACCATAATGCCCTTTCAACATCTTCAGAAACGTATGGGGTTGAAAAAGCCAACAAAAAAGATCCTCGCAGAATATCCGACCCTGCTCATTTCCTATGATCTGCTTTTTTATGACGGTGAACCCGTATTTGAACACACACTTATAGAAAGACGTCAACTGCTTACTGACCTTTCCAAACGACACAACTTCCCAATTACCACTCAGCACTACATTCAAAATAAAGATGAGATCGACACTTACTTTGAGCAAGCCCTGGCCCATGGCAACGAAGGATTGATGCTGAAGCACAAGCATTCAACGTATGAATACGGACAAAGGAGAAAGTCGTGGTTAAAAGTAAAGAAACCCGGTGGCTCGATCGATACGATCATCATGTATGCTCACGCCGGAAGCGGTAAACGGGGTGGCACGTACTCGGATTTTACTCTCGGGATATCCGTTAAGGATGATGAACGATATGAGGAAGAGTTCATCCCCATTGGGAAAGCCTATGGCGGCTATACGGATGAGGAACTGAAAAAAATCAACAATAGAATCAAAGAGATCACAGCCGAGAAATACGGGCCTACATTAGGGCTTTATCCTGATATTGTCATAGAACTGGAGTTTGATGACATTCAAGTAAATAAAAGAACCAAGGCCAATTATACCTTGCGTTTTCCCCGGTTCAAAGCCATTCGCTGGGATCTTTCACCGACCGATGTGGATACCCTAAAAGATGTGGAACGTTTATATGAGGAAAAACTGAACCAAAAGCGTCTTTCCCAGGATCAAAACACTTCTTTTAAATTCAACTGAATTTTTAACAACCATTGGTCACTTACCTATCCCTCATGGGAATGCATTCTCATTATTACAGGTTTTAATATTTCAGCACCTGTTTACCATCTCTAATGCCTTTTAATAGCATTTAACATTTTAAAGGGAGAGCTTTTGCTTCAATTCAGGTTAAAGGGTCAAACCACACAACACAGACACATGAAAAATTTTTCTAAGTTATTTAAAACACTTATTATTGTTACAGTTGCAAGTACTGTAACGGCTTGTTCCGGCGATAGTGATGACAGCTCAAATCAGCAACAGGACCAATCCGGAGTCATACCATCTGTTGAAGCCGTTCAGGCACGATATGGGTCCTTGCCACTGGTTGAAAGGTTTAGCGGAAATGTAAGATCAGAGAATCAGGTTTCCCTTTATCCTGAAATTTCCGGTGTGGTACAGGAAGTGTACGTTCAAAACGGAGATTTTGTGGAACAAGGTGATCCGATCGTAAAACTCAACACCGGCATCCTTGAAAAGCAACTTCAGCAAGCCGAGGCAAACCTAAAGATAAGTGAAGCCCAGCTTAAACAAGCAAAAGCTCAGTTTAATGAGATACAAAGCGAATATAATCGGGTTAAACAACTTGAAGCAAAAGATCTGACCAGTCAGGCTGAGGTAGATCAGATCGAAGGACAATTACTTTCAGCTGAAGCAGACGTGGAACTGGCTGAAGCCCAAAGAGATCAGTCAGCTTCCATTGTTGAGCAACGCAGAGAGGAACTAAGTAAAGCTGTAATAAAAGCCCCCATTTCGGGTACCGTAGGCCAAAGAAATGCCGAAATAGGTATGCAGGCTAACACCAATACTCAGTTGTTTTTGATAGGTGATCTATCACGATTAAAAGTTGAGATCGTACTGACAGAAGAAATGCTCAGTCAGATCAACGTTGGGCAGACTGCAAGAATTCTTGTAGATAACCGGGAAGGCGAACAGGTCGCCCTTGAGGCTAAGATATCCCGTATTTCCCCTTTCCTGAACGAAGTAACGAGGAGTACACAGGCCGAGATTGATGTGAATAATGAAGATGGGCTACTCAGACCGGGAATGTTTGTTCCGGTTGATATCCTGTTTGGTGAAAGTGAACAGGCCACTCTTATTCCCATAAGTGCGCTATTCACAAATACCCAAACCGGTGAAAGTGGTGTTTATTTAGCCAGTTCACTTGGGTCAGAAATTGAACCTGTTAGCGACAGCTCAGCAAATGGGTCTGACAGTCCTGCGGCTATGTCTGCTCCAACTCCGGTAGAATTCGTACCCGTCGATGTGATTGCACAAGGAAGAATGGAACTCGGGGTTACCGGCATAGAAAGCGGCCAATGGGTGGTTACTATTGGACAAGACCTCCTTGCAGAAGGAAGAGAACAAGCTCGTGTCAGAAGTATGAGCTGGGAACGCATCTATCAATTACAAAACCTGCAGCGGGAAGATCTCCTTGAGCAGATCATGCAGGAGCGCGATCGTTCTGCCAACAACATGAATTTATAATCTGACTCGTCATGCCTATTACAGAAACTTCGATTAAACGACCTATTGCAACATCGATGGTCTTCCTGATCATCATCACCCTGGGAGTGATCGGATTCCGTTTTCTGCCGGTCGATCTCCTTCCTCCTATCGAATACCCTCAGCTGACCGTCTCAACAGATTATGCCAACGTGGGGCCTGCTGAAATGGAACAGATCATTACTGAACCGGTTGAAAATGCCCTTGCCGGGGTTCCGGGTGTGGAAAGAGTCCGTTCCAGCTCCAGTGAGGGAAGCAGCCGTGTGACCCTTGAATTTGCCCAAAGCGTGGATGTGGATGTTGCAGCAAATGACGTAAGAGCGGCTTTGGATCGGGTTCGCGACAACCTGCCTCCTGAAGCCGATCCACCAAGGATCTGGAAATTCGATCCCAATAACTTCCCGATCGTTATTATTGGTGCCAATTCAGATATGAACTTAGCAGAACTGACGACCGTTCTGGACCGTGAGATACTGCAACGTTTTGAGCAGATAAATGGCGTGGGTTCCATCGATATCTGGGGAGGTATTGAAAGAGAAGTGAAAGTTGATATCAAACGCGATAGGTTAATAGCCAGTGGACTTTCAACTGCTGACGTTCAGCAAGCCATTGCAAGTGAGAATGCTAACCTGCCCGGTGGTAACGTCAACTCAGGAGTGAAACAATTGTATGTAAGAACCCTGGGTGAGTATGAATCCATAGAACAGATCGCCAACACAGTGATCACGACCGTAGATCAGCAGCCTATTCGCGTTAAGGATGTGGCTGAAGTTACATTTGGGTATCAGGATCTGAACCGGGTGGTTTACATTGATGAGCAACCAATGGCCCGATTCGGCATCCGAAAACAGACCGGTGCCAATACCGTAGCTGTAGCCGAAAATATCCGGCAGGAAGTAGCCCTGATCAACCAAGAGAGGGATGACCTCGAACTGTTTGTAACCACCGACCAGAGTGAATTCATCCAAAGCTCCATCGATAATGTCCAAAATTCAGCCGTTTGGGGTGCCCTTTTGGCGGTTTTCATTTTGTACATCTTTTTCAGAAATGGATCTTCAACCTTCATTATTGCCGTTTCAATTCCCATTTCGATCATTGCTACCTTTGCCCTTCTGTACTTCAGTGACCTCACACTCAATCAAATGAGTTTTGGAGGACTTGCTCTTGGTGTAGGACTCATTGTTGATAATGCCATCGTGGTACTCGAGAATATAATCCGTCTCAGGGAAGAGGAAGAAGAAGACCTTAAACCAAGTGCCCTCATCGGGACCAAACAGGTTGCCGGTGCGATCGTTGCCTCTACCCTTACCACCTGTGTGATCTTTTTACCGGTCGTATTCATGCAAACGGTGTCCGGATTACTGTTTCAGGAACTTGCACTCGTTGTAGTCTTTGCCCTTGCATGTTCCCTCCTGGTGGCGTTGACCTTAGTTCCTATGCTTTCAAGCCGGTTCCTGACCGTTAAAAAAGGAACCACCAATAAAAAAGGACGCTTCCAAAAGTTCTTTGCCCGCATGGAAGGAAAATATTCTCTTGGACTTGAAAAAACCTTACAGCACAAACCGGCAGTTTTTGGCATCACTGCATTTTTGGTAGTGGGGAGTTTCCTCGCTGTTCCAACTATACCGGTTGAACTAGCTCCTCAAACGGATGCCGATGAAATTGATATTGACCTTCAACTGGCGGATGGAACTAACATTGCCGTTCAGAATTTGTATCTCAAAGAACTTGAAGAAATTGTGAGAGCTACGCTTCCCATGGAGGATGTGGAATATTTCACAACAGAAGTGAGAGACGGACGAGCCGAGGTAGAGATCGCCATGGTTCCGCAATCCGAACGATCGCAAAGTACTTCTGAACTTGCCGAAGAGATCCGTGAAAACCTGGAAGGCCAAATTCCGGGGGCTGATATCAGAGTCAGTGCCCAATCCGGTCTCTGGATCATGCGCCGAATATTTGGGGGTGGTGGAGCCGAAGACCTTCAGTTTGAGTTACGGGGATATGATCTCGAAAAAGCCTATGAGTTGGCACAGGACATAAAACTTCGGGTTGAAAAACTTCCGGGTATCGTTGAAGTTCGATCCGGTCAAACGGAAGGAACCCCTGAAGAACGCATATTATTTGATCGCGAGAAGATCGCTGACCTGGGACTATCGGTCAGGCAGGTCGCTCAGGTCATTCAAACCAACATTGGCGGGAGTCGTGCCGGTTCATACCGCATTGGCGGCGATGAATATCCTATTACCGTCCGACTTCGACCTGAAGATCGGCTGGGTACCTTAGACATCAACAATATATCCGTGAATCTGCCCGGTGGCGGAGTGATCCCGGTTTCCTCAGTGATCGTTAAAGAAAGCGGTCGTGGTCCGGAAGATATAAACCGAATTAACGGACAGCGTGTCACCAATATCACGGCCAACCTTGAAACCGGAGTCGCTTTAGGTGAAGCCGTGGAGCTCATTCAGGAAGAACTCGCCGACTTCCCTCTTCCGGAAGGGTTCAGCATAGTTTACGGTGGAGAATATGAGGAACAGCAAAAAGCAGCCGCTGATTTCAGTATGTCCATCATTATGGCATTGATCCTGATCTACATGGTAATGGCCGGACAGTTCGAGCGTTTCCTTGATCCGCTTATCGTTATGTTCTCAGTTCCTTTAGCCATGATCGGAGTGATCCCGGCACTACTGATAACCGGAACCACTATCAATATTCAAAGCCTGATGGGGATGATCATGCTGGTCGGGATCGTGGTAAACAACGCCATTGTACTGGTCGATTATATCAATCTTATGAGGCGTGATAAAGGCTTACCGGTAGTTGAGGCCGTTATTGAGGCGGGCCGACTCAGACTTCGACCCATTCTGATGACCACTTTAACCACGGTTCTTGGTTTGTTGCCCCTTTCATTTGGACTTGGAGCCGGGGCCGAAATTCAGGCTTCCCTGGCGCGCGTTGTGATCGGCGGACTGACCGCATCTACATTGGTAACCCTGGTATTCATTCCTGTGGTTTATGTCACAGCCGATAACATCCTTGAGAAGGCCAAAGCCATTAGCTGGAATCCATTTTCCTCAACCGAGGAAGTGGAACTGGCTAACTAAAACAATCTATTTAGATTTTATACTTAGAAGCCTGCAGGATCAAATTCTGTGGGCTTTTTTATGAGCCGACCTTTCAGTTCAAAGATTTATTAACTGAATTGATCAGGAACGTTGAAAGCTGATCATCGGGTAGCAACGTTTCCCCACTCCATTTAAAGTCGAGACCTTCCAGGCGCTGAGCCACCGATTTTTCCCGCCCGCCCGGTGACAGAAATACCGGAATGACGATCACTTCACCTGAGATATTGCCCTGTCTTACAACTGCCCGTAAATACTGCCTTGCTTGTTCGTGAATGGCTTCAGGGGCATCATCCCTAACGGTAAGTGCCAGGATGTTTCTAAAAACGGGCAAGCCTTCATCACTTTGCTTTTGCTGAACCTGTGCAGCCAGTGATTCCATACTTTGCACCCATCCGGTGTTATCTTCCTCACCATTGGGTCCGTGCGCCGCTAACACGACCGTTTCATTTGCGGGATCTTCACTGAGGCTCAAAATACGTCTCCTCAAAATATCTGCCACGATCGGATGATCATCCAGAGCATCGGTAAATTGCACCGGGGTATGGATCTCAATTTGCTTGAGCGTTGGAGGAAAGATCATGTTATGCATAAAATGGGAGTCATCCAGCGGAATCCCACTCATCTCCTTGAATTCGTCAGTATAATGCATTACCGGCATTGGTTGATCTGCCAGTTCATCCCTTACACCCAACAGAAATTCTGCTTGCCTCAGAATCGGACTGTGTTTCGAAATAAAGAACGGGATCACTATAATTTGATCAACACTTTTTTCCTCCAGGTTTTTAACCGCTTTCTGTAACGAGACAAAATTGGCCATGCCCCAGGCATATTCGACAGGATAGGTTTCAGTCAATGGCTTTGCGGCCTCTTTTACCATGTTATTCCAGGTGGTACCCCCTCCATGGGCCATGATCAAAATCCCAACTCTTGATGAATTCTTTGGATCCGTTGCGCTCATTTCTTAATACTTTAGCTGAATTGATGAATAATTATTTCCCTGAAAAGATACTAATTGAAAGAATTTTCTAAAGGGAGATCGGCAGGTAATTTGATTTACCTAATTAACGATTCAAATGGCATACAGGCGAGAACATAACTTTAAACAAATAGCCTCTCAACCTAAATCAGGTTAAGATGGTACATAAAGCTTTCTCTTCGAAGATGAACCTTAATTATTCACCCGTTCTTAAACATCGGATGATAGTTACCTAAATTATACGGTTAAATAACCACGGCTCACTGACGGAGCCGTGGTTTATGTAATTATTTTATTCTTCCTGAAGATTCTCTTTAACCACGCGCTCCTGCACATCATGCGGCACAGCGGCGTAATGAGAAAACTTTCGGGTATAGGTAGCACTACCCTGCGTCATCGATTTGAGCTTGGTGGAGTAATGATCCAGTTCTTCGAGTGGTACATGAGCTTTGATCTTCTGAATGGAGCCTTCTCCATCCATGCCCTGAATTTGTCCCCTTCGGGAACTCAGGTCGCTCATTACATCCCCCATATAATCGGCCGGTACACTTACCTCGATCTCGTAGATCGGTTCCATAAGCTTAGGGTTCGCTTGCATAAAGGCATCCTTGAAGGCCATGAGTCCGGCTGTTTTAAAAGCCGCTTCATTGGAATCAACGGAGTGCATGGAACCGTCGTAAACGGATACTCTGATATCCCGGGCACGACACCCACTCATGGGTCCATTTTCCATTTTTTCCATCACACCTTTCAGAATGGCAGGCATAAACCGGGTATCGATCACACCTCCAACAATACAGTTCTGGAAAACGAGTTTTCCTCCCCACTCCAGGTCATGTTCCTGTACGTCACGGACCTTGAGATCATCCGGTGTGCTCATGCCTTCTTCATAAGGTTCAACCAGCAAATGGACTTCAGCAAACTGTCCGGCTCCACCTGATTGTTTTTTATGTTTATACTGAGCACGTACACCTTTCGTGATCGTTTCACGATATGGGATCTTAGGAGTGATAAATTCCACGTCCAGTTTGAAGCGGTTTCTGAGCTGATCTTCGATCACTGCCAGGTGCTCTTCACCCTGTCCGTGTATGATAACCTGACGAAGTTCCTGACTGTGTTCGATCACAACTGATGGGTCCTCACGATGGATCTGATGCAGGGCATGGCCAAGCTTGTCTTCCTCTCCTTCTTTCTTCAGTTTTACAGCCGTTCTGATGGTAGTTGGAGGAAATTCAATGGGTTGAAGTTTCACCTCATGCCCTTTCTCATGCAGGGTATCGTTCACTTCACTGTCTTTCAATTTCACAACCGCACCAATATCCCCGGTTCTGATCTCATTGATCTCAATGCGTTTATGGCCCTCAGTCAAAAACAAGCTTCCCAGTCGAACCGAAGCATCGTTCGAGCTGTTTACGAGATCTATACCCGGCCGGATACTGCCACCATAAACTTTGAAATAGATCAGGTCCCCTACATGAGATTCTGAATGGGTCTTGAATAGAAACATTACCGGCATTCCATCCGGATTGAGCTTGAATTCATCACCATCAACCGTTTTAGGGGGATTACCCTGAAGCGGATTTGGAGCCACATCATCCAGAAAACCCATCACTCGACCAGTCCCCATATTTCTTGATGCGGTGGAACAAAACAGCGGAAAGATCTGTCCATTTACCAGCGAGATATGGAGACCTTTCTCCATCTGTTCCTCATCCAGTTCACCCTGCTCAAAATAAATATCCATCAGGGTTTCATCGTTTTCAGCGATGGTTTCTACCAGCTCCTGATGAAGTTTTTCAGCCTGTGCCCTCATAGATTCAGGGATCGGCAGTTTATCAGGTTTACCGCCTTCTTCCGGAAATTCGTACATCGTCATGCGTAGCACATCTATGATGGCATGGAAATCTTGCCCTTCACTGTATGGAAACTGCACAACGGTGACTTCCCGTCCAAAATGCTCGCGGGCTTCATCAACCGTTTTCCAGAAATCAGACTGATCTGTATCCAGCTTATTCACCACAAACATGGATGGCACGCTGTACTTTTGTACATAATTCCAAAGGGAATCGGTAGCTGTTTCCACCCCCTGCTCACTGTTAAGCACAAAAATAGCCGTATCGGCGATCCGTACGGCTCCTGCTACCTCACCTATATAATCCGAGGTGCCTGGTGTATCAATTAAATTGATCTTATGCCCCCTCCAATCAAGATTCAAAAAAGATGAGTATATAGACTTCTGTTTTTCCTTCTCCAGTGGGTGATAATCAGATACAGTATTTTTTTCTTCTACCGAACCCCGGCGGTTAATAGCTCCGGCTTCGAAAAGCATCGTTTCGGCCAGCGTTGTTTTCCCGGAGCCGGAATGGCCTAACAGCACAACGTTTCGGATGCGGGTTGGATCATAAACTTTCATAGGATCTCCTTTTTTGCACTTTTTGATCTGCTGCATAATGATCACCATGTCGAATCCATTCTAAACGATTGGAACGAGGTCCGGTTAATCACGTATTTGATCCCGGCTACTTTATGCCAAAATCAAACAACTTATCAGCAAACTTTAAGTGTGTTTTGTTGGAAACAGATTTTAACTTCTGAACGGGCAAACCTCCCGTGCAATAAATTCAACGAACAGTACTCATACTTCTTGAACAGTATGTGAAGAAATAAAATAATCGGAAGCTCGAATAAATCAACATGAAAAAGATACTGCTGATACAAACCGGTGGAACTATTGCCATGAATGCTAAAGGAGCCGGGGTGGAACTTGATCCCGAGGCATGGTCAAAGGTTCTTTATGAAGAAATTCCTGAACTGAGTGAGATTGCCGAAATAACCACCTTTCCCCTGTTTTTTGAAGATAGCTCTGACCTGAATGCATCCCATTGGATACAGCTCGCCGATTGTATTGAAAATAAATACAACGAGTACGACGGTTTTGTGATCCTTCACGGAACCGATACTATGGCATATTCAGCCTCTGCCCTTAGTTTTGGGCTAAGAAATCTAAGTAAACCTGTAATTTTCACGGGAAGTCAGTTGCCCATGAGCTCCATACGCAGTGACGCCCGCCGTAACCTGGTGAATGCCATTGAGCTGGCTACCATGGATTTCAAAGAAGTTGGGATCTGTTTCAATGATGCCCTTTACCGCGGAAATCGGGCCACCAAAATGAGTATTGGCGATTTTGATGCCTTCGGATCCCCAAACTTTACTCCTCTGGCCGATATCGGTATTCAGATCCAAACCCGGGTTCTTGAGCAGTTTGGCTCCGGCGAGCTTCAAAATATAGCATCCTATTCTGATGAGGTTTTTGTTCTTACGGCTCATCCCAATTTAAATCCGGAATTCCTGGAAGGACTGAACCTTAGCAAGATCAGAGCGGTCATTATTCGCGGTTTCGGAAGCGGTAATTTTTGCATCAAGGGTTCCTACAGCCTGCTTCCATTTCTTGACAAATGCCGGGAACATGGTGTGGTGGTGACCATTGTATCTCAGGCCGATTTTGACTCTGTTGACCTCACCCAATACACCGCCGGGCGCGCCGCTCTCGATCATGGTGCCATCAGTGGCAATGATATGACCCTGGAAGCGGCCCTTACCAAACTCATGTTTTTATTAGCACATTACGACTCCAAAACCGATATTGAAGCATTGTTCCAGAAATCCTTAGTTGGAGAACTCTAACAGGTGTTATGTTTTAGATGCAAGGGTTTAGAAAAGTATTGCACTAAATAACTAACACCTCATTTCTAACACCTAAAACCTAAATTGATGTTTTTCATTTTTGATCTTGAGACCATTCCCGATATCGATTTCATTCGTCAGGTTTTGAATGATCCTGATTCAGAGGAAAACAAATTGCTTGAACGGGCCAGTGAAGAATTAGCCCGCAATGCCTCCGGCTTCCTGCCACCAATGTATCACCGGATGGTTTCGTGGGTGGGACTCTGGATAGAGAATACCGGTGGACCCAAACAAAAGGTGGCCTGGAGCGGGGAAGATGAGAAAGAGGGTTTACTGAAGATCTTTGATGCCATTGGTACCTACAAGGACTTCGGTCTTATACATCATAACGGCAAGGGCTTTGACATTCCCGTTCTCACCTACCGTGCCATGAAGCACGGCCTGCAGATGCCCGTCCGCATGAATGATTATGATATCAGGTATCGCTACAGTAAGCATAATGTGGATCTGGTGGATGAATTCAGTAATTATGGAGCCAGTTCATGGCCCAAACTCAAACACCTTGGACAGCTGATCGGTATTCCTTTCAAGCAAACCGGTGAGGGGAATGAGGTATTTGCCATGTATAAACGTGGAGAGCTCGATCTGATCGAACATTATTGCTATGAGGATGTCATGGCTACCTACATCGTCTGGCTCTACTTCGAATTCACGGCCGGACATATTCCCGAGGATCAATTCAATAATTTACGAGATCGTGCCATGAGTAAGCTCGAGGAGATCCAATCAGTACCGCCCAAGTAAACTTACATTCGCTCCGACGCAGAGCGTCTGAGCGAGGTGGTAGTTTAGCCGCTTCTCTTGTTATTGTATTGTAAGATCTCGTTTACAGAAATATTTACCCGTCATCTTTCCTCAAATTATACAAATCACTGTGTCTCGTTCAAACGCTCTACGTCGGAACGGGTTGTGCGTAAATATTCCCATAAAAAAAGCAGCCAAGGTATTCACCCTGCCTGCTTCCTGAATTATGATTGACTAAATATCTGCCTTAGACTTCCAAAGCATTAGGTGATTCCTGTTCCTCACTATTGGCTTGTTTTCTAAGTGTAGCCTGAGCGGAAGCCAAATGAGCAACCGGAACTCTGAAAGGCGAACATGACACGTAATCCAAGCCGGTGTTGTATGCAAAATTAATACTGCTTGGATCACCACCGTGCTCACCGCAAATTCCGATCTTCAGGTTCTCATTGACCATGCGACCTAAACGAACCCCTGCCTGTACCAGTTGTCCAACCCCTTCTTCATCCAGAACCTGGAATGGATCCTGACGCAGGATGCCTTTTTGAACGTAGGTTGGAAGGAATTTAACAGCATCGTCACGACTGTATCCAAAGGTCATCTGAGTCAGGTCATTGGTTCCAAATGAGAAGAAATCAGCTTCCTCTGCAATTTGGTCAGCCATGATAGCTGCTCTTGGCACCTCGATCATCGTACCCACTTTGTAGTCAAGGGTGACATCCTCTTTTTCGAGGATCTTCTTAGCCACTTTGTCCACGACTTTGCGCTGATGTCTGAATTCCTCAACACCGCCAACCAATGGGATCATAATCTCAGGCAGAACTTCCTTCCCTTCCTTCTTGAGCTCAATAGCCGCCTCGATGATTGCCCGGGCTTGCATTTCAGTGATCTCAGGATAGGTAATACCCAACCGGCAACCACGGTGTCCCAGCATTGGATTGAACTCTTTGAGCTTTTCAACCTTGTTGTGCAGCATTTCGGCGGTTACACCAAGTTCCTCAGCTACTTTTTCGATCTCTTCTTCTTCCTGTGGCAGGAATTCATGAAGTGGTGGATCCAGCAGGCGAATGGTTACCGGTAGGCCTTCCATGGCCTCAAAAATTTCAATGAAATCCTGCTTCTGGAAGGGCAACAGATTTTCAAGAGCGGCAACCCGTTCCTGCTTATCATTGGCTATGATCATTTTACGCATGAAGTTCACGCGGCCGGGCTTAAAGAACATGTGCTCTGTTCTTGCAAGGCCAATACCGACAGCACCATATCCGCGGGCTGCGGCTGCATCCTCAGGTGTTTCAGCGTTGGTTCTGACTTTCATCTCCTCAACTTCACCGACCCAACTCATAAAGGTTTGATACTCTTTGCCGAAATCAGGTTCTGTCAGTTCTTTTTTACCAAGAATGACCTGACCGGTGTTTCCATCCAGGGATATATAATCCCCTTCTTTCACGGTCACCTCACCGTTCGTGAAGGAACCATTCTTATAGTTGATCACGATATCACTGCAACCCGCCACACAAGGCTTACCCCATCCTCGGGCAACCACAGCGGCATGACTCGTCATACCTCCGCGGGAAGTTAAAATACCTTCAGCAGATGACATTCCACCTACATCCTCAGGACTTGTTTCAATACGCACCAGGATAACGGGATCATCAGATTTCTCAGCTTTTGCTGAGTCAAAGACCACTTTACCTACAGCCGCGCCGGGCGATGCCGGAAGCCCCTTACCAAGTATTTTGGATCCGTCATCCAGATCCTTGAACTGTGGATGCAGAAGCTGCTCAATATGCTCCGGATCAACCAGGTCCTTAATGGCTTCTTTTTTGGTCAGAACACCTTCATTCACCATATCCACGGCTATCTTAACAGCTGCAGTACCGGTTCGCTTACCATTTCTGGTTTGTAGGATATATAATTCACCATCCTGAATGGTAAACTCTATGTCCTGCATATTTTTGTAGTGCGCCTCGAGTTTTCGGGTGTGTTTCAACAACTCGTTATATTTCTCAGGATTTGCCTGCTCAAGCTCTTCAATATGTTTTGGAGTACGGATACCCGCTACCACATCTTCACCCTGTGCATTGATCAGGTATTCTCCATAAAGCTTGGCTTCTCCGGTTGCCGGATTTCTTGTAAAGCACACGCCGGTTCCACTCGTTTCACCCATGTTTCCGAACACCATGGCTTGTACGTTAACGGCCGTACCGATCAAACCATGAATATTACTGATCTGACGATATTTGACCGCACGGGCACTGTTCCAGGAATTAAAAACTGCATTCACAGCAAACTTAAGCTGTTCCATTGGATCTTCCGGAAACATGTGTCCGGTATTCTTTCTATAGATCGCTTTATAACGCTCAGTTAGTTCTTTCAGATGTTCAGCATTCAGCTCGATATCTTCTTCAACACCGACCTCTTTTTTCATTTTCTCGATCGCTTCTTCAAAATGCTCATGACTTACGCCCATAACCACGTCGCCAAACATATCTATGAATCGGCGGTAGCTATCATATGCAAAGCGCTCATTATTTGTCTTTTTAATAATAGCATCTACTACTTTATCATTGATACCAAGATTCAAAATCGTGTCCATCATACCGGGCATAGAAACCGCAGCTCCGGAACGAACAGAAATAAGAAGTGGATCTTTTTCGTCCCCGAACTTCAGTCCCATTTCGGCCTCAACATGCTCAACCCCTTTTCTGATCTGCTCATCCAGTCCGTCAGGCCAGTTCATTTTATTATCAATGGTTGCTTTACATGCTTCGGTTGAAATAGTAAAACCAGGAGGTACCGGAATTCCAATGGTGCTCATTTCAGCGAGGTTGGCACCTTTTCCTCCTAAAAGTTGTTTCATTTTACGGTTACCGTCAGTGTGCTGCTTTCCAAAGCGGTACACAAAAGTTTCTGAAAGACCCATGTCATTACCTCATTTTGTTATCATTTTTGAGAATTAGTTTCTGCACCCAAAATTTTGACCTAATGGGATTTGAAACGAACATCCAAAAAATGCATTTTTAATATGAAGTAAATATGTAGCCCGGAAAAGCGCTTTTTATAACGGATCGATACATACTTTTAACCAATTATGAGCGTGAAATTCCGTATTTTAAATTGTGTAATAGTTAATCAATGCACACAATAATTAGCCTAACTTTTACGATTATTGGTTGGGTATAAGTAGTGCACATAAATTTTATAATCACGTGATATCTAAAAAACACATAGCAACTTTATTTCTGACACTTGGTGTGTTTGGGATGATGCTATCTATGAATCACTATCATAGTGATGGATTGCTATGTGTACATCACGCTGAAGAACAACATTACACCGAAAATGAGCTTTTATGTCCGGTTGCAGGTCTCGTTGCCATTCAGGCAGATGATACCTCAACGGATTACAACTTCCTTCTTCAATATCAGCAAACCCTGATCGATGTACAGGAATTATTTCTAAGCACTGAAGTTCATACCCCTCTTCTTGGACGTGCCCCACCTACCCTGATTTAATTCTGAAAGCTTGCCTGTCTCAGCTTTTCGATGACAGGACAAACCTATTATTATTCAAATTAAATCATATAGACCTATGAAAAAGTATAACCTATATTCGGTATTAAAGAACGTTTTTGTATTACTGCTATTAGTAACTGTAACGGCATCCTGCTCTAACTCAGCTTCTTCCGAGGAAGAAACTCACCCTGAAGCAGTCGGTGTTGTACTCTACCTGAATGGTGATCTCATAGTAGAGAAGTATCCTAGTCAGGATCTCATCAACAACTTTCCAACAATAGATGAAGGAGACGAAACCGCACTGATCAGTACTCTATTTATTGATGAGGATGGTAACGAGTTTATCCCTGATGAACCGGAAGTATCACTCGGTTTTGAGATCTCTGACTCAAATATTATCGAGATCGAACAGCACGAAGGGGAACTCTGGGAGTTTCATGTTAAAGGACTTCAGGCCGGAACCGCTACTCTGACCCTACAACTGATGCACGACGATCATCCCGATTTTGAAAGTCCGGCGATCGAAATTGAAGTGGTGCAAACAACCGCAGCTAAACTATCAGCAGGCAATTAATTGAGATATTTAGCACTCACATTTCTGTTATTGGCAGGAGCTTCCCTATCCGGGAATGCTCTTGCTGAGAACAGATACACCCTATCCGGCACCATAACTGATGCAGAAACAGGAGAACCGGTTTCCTTTGCTTATGTTCACATTGAGGAGCTTAACCGCACTGTTGTTGCGGATACCGATGGTTATTACGAATTAAAAAACATTCCGGCCGGTAATTTTACCCTCACTATACACAGGATCGGTTATCGAACCCAGACCAAGGAAATTGCCATCAAGGAAGCCGATGAAACGATAGATATCGTTCTTTCCTCTACCGTACTTGGATCCCAATCCATTGAAGTGGTCGGCCAAAATGATAGGAATGTTGAAGGTTCCAACCTGGAACATGCCTCCAAAAAAGTATTCGGGTCTGAACTCCGTCAAAATCTTGGTAACACACTGTCACAGACCTTGGCCAACCTGCCGGGTTTTGATGAACGTAAAATGGGTGGAGCCCCCGGCCGGCCGGTAATCCGTGGACTTGGCGGTGAACGTGTGTTGATCCTGCAGGATGGTATGCGTTCAGGCGATGTGTCCTCACAATCATCCGATCACGCCGTAACGATCGACCCTATTTCTGCTCAGGAAGTTGAAATTGCCCGGGGTCCCCAGGCACTCGCTTATGGGGCCAATGCGATCGGTGGAGTGATCAACGTGGTTCGAAATCAAATAGCAACCACTACACCTTCCAAAACCACCGGTAATTTCACTCTTAACGGGGAAACGGTAAATCGGGGTGTTTCCGGGGCCCTGGACCTGACGGCACCGGTTAAAGACCTTGCTGTCAGTCTTAATCTAAACGGACGTACTGCACAAGACATTTACACCCCTATTGGGCAAACTGACAACACTTATTATCGATCCACCAACAACGCACTTGGTGTAAGCTGGATCAGAGACTGGGGATATGTTGGTGGTGCTTTTAGCAGTTATTTCAATAATTACGGGATCCCCCCCGACCCGCAAGGACATCCGGAAGGTGTGGATATTGAAATGGAAAAATTTCAGTACGATCTGAAATCAGAAGTGATTCTCAACAATGAATTCATCAACGTACTGGAAGGCACCTTTTCACTCAAAAACTATACTCACAAGGAAATTGAATCGAGTGGAGCCCTTGGTACCCAATTCGGATTGGTAACCACCAATGCCGAACTCAAAGCCAAACACGGTGAGCTTGGATTCATTGACAAAGGGTCGTTTGGGATCTGGGGTGAGATGGAAGACTATGCCATCATCGGCGCAAGTACACCCGATGCAAACAGTTATAAACTGGCCGCTTATCTAATTGAGGAAGCCGATTTTAATAAACTCCATCTTGAAGGTGGGCTGCGTTTTGACTGGGTTATGAATAAGCCCGTTGAGGACGAACCTAACTCTGTGATAGGTTATATCCGGGAACGTAAATTTCCTGCCTTATCAAGTTCATTCGCGGCTATCTATTCCCTGAATAGTCAACTGTCTCTTGGTACAAGCCTGCTTCACTCATTCCGTGCTCCATCCCTCGAAGAATTATATTCTGAAGGACCGCACCTTGCCTCTTACTCTTATGAGATCGGCAATCCCGAACTGGATCCCGAAAGAGGTCTTGCCAAGGAATTATTCCTGCGTTATCAGCAAACCAAAGCTAATGCTGAGTTTACGGTCTTTCATAACAACTTCAGTAACTATCTCTATGCCAGAGATACCGGTGAGCCCAACGACCGACGGCCTGATCTGAATAATTACCAGTTTGTTGGTGAAGAAGCGGTACTCTATGGAGCCGAATTATCCGGTGAATTTATCCTGAGATCTAATTTTGTACTGAATGCCTCCATGAGTTATACCCTTGCAGAGAGAAACGTATCCGAAAGCGAACAACAAACCACGGGATATAACGATGATACCCGTCCACTACCCATGATCCCCCCTTTAAAATCCAAGTTCTCCCTCAAATACAGTAAAGATGGATTTGAGCTCGGTTCACGCGTGCGTTTAGCCGCAAAACAAGACCGAACCGGGGAATTTGAAACCTCAACAGAAGGATATACCCTTCTCGATGTATTTGCACAATATCGCCTGGATGGTGGCAAACTGTTGCATACCTTTTCTCTGAATGCAAACAACCTGTTGAATCAGGAATATTATGACCACCTCTCGCGAATTAAAGACCTGCGTCCCGAGCCCGGAATAAACATCAGTTTATTATACAGGGTCTACTTTTAGCATAGTTAACATTCGGAAAAAGAAAAAGCCCCGGAAGGTTCAGAACCGGGGCTTTAGTTTTCAGCTTTAAGGAGTTAGAATCGACTAACTGTTAGGGTATAAACATTAATCTCAACTTTAAAGCTATATACAAGAGTGTAGGTTTTTTGATTTGTTACAAAAATTTTTCTCAACCTAATAATACTTTAAATACCTGCCCCCCATATCCTTTCCATTAATCTTCGCTTAGGCTCCGTTTATGCGGTATTCTTAGGTATTTTTTCTACATTGAACTTTTAAATAACTTTTGATTCAGATATTATTATTTATGGTTAATAAACCATTATTTGTCGTTGGCATAGGGGCCTCAGCAGGTGGATTAGATGCACTTAAAGAATTTTTCGCTTCTATAAAAAATGGATTTGAGAGTGTGAGTTTTGTTGTTGCACAGCATGTTAGTCCTTCCCACAAAAGTATGCTCGTTCAGCTTATTGAAAAAGAAACCAGCCTGACGGTTTCAGAAGCCATACATAACCAAAGTTTAAAATCAGCCACGATCTATATCACCCCTCCCAATCATCAGATCGATATAGTTGATGGTAAGATTCAGCTCACAAGATCAGGCAATGAAATTGGGCCAAAACCATCGGTAGACCGTCTTTTTGAATCACTCAGTAAAGACAAAAAAGATCGATCTATAGGAGTTATCTTATCAGGTACAGGATCAGACGGTACGGATGGGATCTATCACATTAAGAGATATAAGGGACTGGTTCTCTCCCAACAACCCGATTCTGCAAAGTATGATGGCATGCCTGTTTCTGCCATTGATTCTGGGAATGTTGATATAGTGGATACGCCTTCAAAACTATGGTCCCATATCAAAGATCATATTGAAGAATTTGAATCAAACATTTCCTATGAACCCGTAAGTGAAGAGGAAGAGCAAATTGAGGTGATCTATAATTTACTTTCAAGACGAACCGGAACGGATTTTGCACAATATAAAACCTCCACCATATTTCGCCGTCTTGATAAGCGTATTGCCTCGCTGGGGTTAAAGGATCTGAACGAGTATTTGTCATATCTGGAAGGCAATAAGGATGAGATCAACGAATTGTATGACACCCTTCTGATTGGTTACACCTACTTTATGAGAGATGAGGAAGCTTTCAAAAGCTTGCGAATTAATCTGCAAACCCTCTTTGAAAACAAAGCTGATAATGAAGCCCTTCGGATATGGGTACCGGGTTGTGCCAGTGGTGAAGAAGCTTATTCTATTGCGATCATTTTATCTGAGTACTTTAAGAAAAATATAAAAGGCCGGCAGGTACAGATCTTTGCAACGGATATTGATGAACACGCCATCGACGCTGCCCGTAAAGGGATATTTGATGCCAGGGCACTTGTAAATCTATCGGATACCCTGATCGATAAATATTTTATGAAGTCTGGAGATCGTTTCGAAATCTCTAAACAGCTCCGGTCCATGATCTTATTTTCAAGGCATGACCTGGCTCAGAACCCACCCTTTCTTCGCCTTGACATGATCACTTGTCGGAATGTGTTGATCTACTTCAACAATGATCTTCAAAAACATATCATACCTTTGTTTCATCACGCCTTAAGAACGGAAGGAATTCTGTTTTTAGGAAAGTCTGAAACGATTGGTAATAATACAGATCTTTTTGCCGTACATGATTCAAAAAACCGTATTTACCTCAAGAAATATAGGCCTGATGCCCGTAAATCTGCATTAATTCAATACAAGACCAACCTGATTTTAGGATCAAAACCGGCGAAAAAGAAACCAAAAAATTCGATCTCAGATGCCGTAGGCCAAACCTTGCTCAAGTCTTTCACTCATCCTTATGTGATCGTAAACGAGCTCGCTGAGATCATTGAACTTAAAGGAGATACCAAATTATTTTTAAGTCTTCCTGAAGGGCAGATGAATGCCAACTTGTACAAATTGATCGATGTCCCATTACAATATGAAGTGCGGAACGTTTTAAATAAAGCGATCAAAGAGAAGGATAAATTTACCAGTGAGACTAAATCGGTAGAACTGCTCAATCATTTTGTAGAAGTCCAGATCACAGCAGAGCCTTTGAAAGGATATGATTCCAATCAAAACCTCTTTTTGGTGGTGTTCAAAGCTGAAGAACCAAAAAAGAGAATTGAAGAAAAGGAAGTATCCGAGAAAGATCCATCTTCAAAAGACAAGCGTATTGAAGAACTTGAGAAGGAACTCGATAACGCAAAGCAATACCTTCAAAATTATATCGAAGAGCTTGAGACGAGTAATGAAGAACTTCAGAGCCTGAATGAAGAACTCCAGTCCACGAATGAGGAACTTCAATCAAGTAATGAAGAGCTCGAGACCAGCAATGAGGAACTCCAAAGTACGACTGAAGAAGTTCAAACTGCTTATGCAGAACTTAAGGAAGCAAACCTTGAGTTAGAACAAAAGGAAAATGAGCTAATAAAAACTGAGGCGAATCTGAAAGGGTTGCTCGAAAATACGCTTCAGTCATCCATTCTAATGAATCATAAGAGTGAGATCCTTGAATGGAATAAAAAAGCAGCCAATCTTTTTAAGCAATGGGGAGAACAACCTGAATCATCTACTCCGATAAGTAATTACATTCCATCTCCCCTGCAAGCTGATTTTTCAACCTCACTTAAGAAGGCTATGCATGGAAAAATCGTCTCAGGAAAATGGGAACTTAAAACCAATGGAAACGTCGCTCATTATATCTACAACTTTACTCCAATATTTGATGTCAACGACCGGGTAGATACAATTTCGCTTGGAATGATGGATATCACGGCGTCTGAAAACCTTCAGGCTGAGATCAGGGAAAATGAGGAGATGATCAATTCCGTGTTTACTAATGTGGATATCGGAATTTGTTTGACTGATGAGACCGGTAAATTCATTCGCGTTAACGATCAGTATTGCAATATATATGGTTACACAAGAGATGAATTGATCGGTCAGTCATTCACAACCGTTGTAACCCCTGAGAATCGAAAACACGCCCAAAAAATGCATGATGATTTTATCGACGGTGTTGATGAGATCCCTGCTGAGTGGAAAGTAATGCGAAAAGATGGATCCATTATCGATATCCAATCTGCAGCAAGCCGAATTGAATTGCACGATGGTAGTGTCGTTAAAATCACGACTGTAAAAGACATCACAGAGAATAAAAAATACAAGACCCTATTGGAACAGGCCGGACACTCCGCTAAACTTGGAGGGTGGTCAATTAATTCTGTAAATGACGAGGTGGAATGGACTGATGAAGTCTTTCATATTTACGGGTTGGATGAAAATGAAGAGATAAACCTTGATAAGGCATTGAATGCTTATCCCCCTGAGGCCAGAGAGACACTTCAACAAGCATTGGAAGATGCTCAGAAATTTGGTGTGCCTTATGATCTGATACTTCCGTTAAATGCTTATGATGGTCAAAAGAAATGGGTAAGATCTACCTGCCGCCCTATTATGAGTGATAACAAGGTCATCAAGTTATTGGGTACTTTCCAGGACGTATCGGATGCTAAAAAGGATGAAGATGAGCTAAAAAAACTTTCCTTAGTGGCTACCAAAACTGATAACAGTGTCATCATTACAGATAAAGATGGACTTATTGAATGGGTTAACCGGGCCTTTACCCGTTTAACAGGCTATTCACAGAATGAAGTTGCGGGCAAAAAGCCGGGAACTATTCTTCAGGGAAAAGACACGGACCCTTTAACTCGGTTCAGGATTGCCAGACAGCTTGAAAGTGGAAACAGTTTCAGTGAACAAATTCTCAATTACAAGAAAAATGGGGACCCTTATTGGTTGGATATGACCATATCTCCTATCAAGGATGAAAATGGAGACATTGAGAAATTCATATCCATCCAAAATGATATTACTGATCGCATCGAAATTCAGGACAAACTCAAAGAATCACTGAATGAAAAAGAGGTTCTGCTCAAAGAAATCCATCACAGGGTCAAAAACAATCTGGCCGTTATTGCAGGTTTATTTTATCTGGAAATGGAGAATAGTGAGAATGAAGAAGTCAGAAAGGTTTTGTTGGATAGTCAGTCTCGTATCAAATCCATTGCCAATGTTCATGAATTGATCTACAAGAACGAATCCTTTGCGGATGTCAAGCTGCAACAGTACCTGGAAGATATTCTGCAGTACTTAAAAGACACTTTTATCAGTGGTAACAAAGAAATAACCATTAAAACAGACATTGATGATGTAATCCTGTCCATTGACACAGCTGTACCTGTAGCACTTCTGTTTAACGAATTATTGGTTAACACATTTAAACATGCTTTTAACGGGGAAAAAGATGGAGAGATCAGGATCAGGATCAAGCAAGCTGACTCCGATCTAAAGGTAAGTGTACAGGATAATGGTGTTGGAATGCCAACCAAAGTTGACCCGAATGCTCCATCCTCACTCGGTATGTTGCTCATACATCAATTTACGAATCAACTGGATGGTGTGTCTGAATGGGAATCTGAACCGGAACATGGTACTAAATTTACCATTACATTCCCATATCAGAAATAATTAACTAATCAACTTTCCCCATGCTTAACTCGAGTAAATTCCTGAAAGTATCTCGCCTTTTGTTGGTCAATCTTTTGGTAGTAACGTTGTTTGTTTCCTGTACACAACTGAACGAGCTTACTAATATCAGCAAGCCCTCTGTATCAGTAGTGAATATGAAAATTACGGGTATGACCTTGCAGGATATCGAACTTACGGCTGATGTTGAGGTTGAAAACCCAAATAGCGTGGGGGTTGACCTTAGTTCCTACAGTTACTCCCTGGATATTAATGAGAGTAACTTTGTATCAGGTAGCGAACAGCGCGGGTTAAACATCGGGGCAAAGAATAGCAGCGTGGTTCAGGTTCCGGTTACCCTGACATTTTCAGAACTGCTTCAGACCTTCCAAAGTATCAGAGATCAGGATGAATCAGACTACAAGTTTGCAGCCAGTTTTGGTTTCGACCTGCCGATCTTAGGCACCGTTGAGGTTCCTGTGGAATACTCCGGAAAGATCCCGGTAGTAAAACAACCAAGTATTTCACTGGCTAACTTTTCGATCGAAAGTTTATCCATGACCGGAGCTGATCTCCTGGTTGAACTCAATGTTCAGAATCCAAATGCTTTTCAGCTTAGGGTGGATGACCTGAATTTTGACCTGGAAATCAACGGACTCAGATCCTTTTCAGGGAATATCAGTGAAACCATCAATATTGACAGCAAATCGGCTCAGACCGTGAAACTCCCCTTCAATATCAGCTTTCTGAACGCCGGTATGGCGGCCTATCGCCTCCTGAACAGTGACGAGGACCTGGGCTACCATCTAAAAGGCTCTACACTGATCGGTTCAGACCTGCCATTTTTCAATAAGTCTAACTTTAACTTTGATAAGTCGGGTTCAGTCGATATTCTTAAGTGAATATGAACCTAAATATTTACTTCATTGACCTACGTTAGCTACTACGAAAGTCCCATTGGTTACCTACGTATCCTATCGAACGGCAAAGCGATCAAAGAGATCAAATTTATGGACTCTGATGGGCCTGAGGATCCTGATATCCACACAGAATCTGCCCGCACACAACTCCGGGAATATTTTGATGGCATTCGGGACTCCTTTCAGTTAGAGCTTGCCCCTGACGGTACTGAGTTTGAACGCTCGGTCTGGAAACAACTGCTTGAGATCCCCAACGGCACTACCTGTACTTATGGTGATATCGCCAAAAAGATCGGTGATAGCAAAGCCTCACAAGCGGTGGGAAGAGCCAACGGAAAAAACCCTATTGCCATAGTTATCCCCTGCCACCGGGTTATCGGTTCAAATAACAAACTAACCGGCTATGCAGGTGGGCTTGAACGTAAGGAGTGGCTCTTGAAGCATGAAGGGGCTCTTCTTTTATAGTATCCTGCAATGGATAAACAATTTGGTTTTCATTTTTCACGGAAAGTCGAGATGGATGCAGATTACGATCAACGCAATATTCCGGAAGGTCATATTGGTGATTGCAGGAGTCTTTAAGCTTATGTCACAACTTTTTTATTATTGCCTAAGTATCTAACCAATTTTTACGGATGGAATGAACCGATAATTGTACATTCCGAACATTCAACTTCAAGTTCCTAATTAAACCCAATCCAATATCATGAGATCTCTGAAGATTTTAATATTCTTTTTCACGGTTGGAAGCCTCAGCGCTTTCGCACAAATGCCGGATGCGCCGGAACGTACTGAAGGCGACGGACCACACGAACGACTCATCATTCGAGGGGTTAATTTGATAGATGGAACCGGTTCGCCTGCTACCGGTCCGGTTGATATTGTGATTGAAGGAAACCAGATCGCTTCAATCCGAACGGTTGGCTATCCCGGACTTCCGATCAACGAAAACAGACGCCCACAGGCCGATGAAAATACTAAAGTTCTGGATGCAGAAGGCATGTTCGTTCTTCCCGGATTCTTTGATATGCATGCTCATACCGGAGGTAATGCTCAGGGAACTGTACCTGAGTATGTGTACAAATTGTGGTTGGCTCATGGTATTACTTACATCCGTGAACCGGGTTCTTTTAATGGCATGGATTGGACGTTAAGACATAAGGAACGCAGTGCTAAAAATGAGATCACGGCACCCAGAATTTCTGCCTGGATTGGTTTTGGAATGGGAGCTGAACAAGAGATCACAACGGCCGAACAAGCTCGCGACTGGGTAAAGATGATAGACGAGGCCGGTGCCGATGGCATTAAGTTTTTTGGAGCCTCTCCTGAAGTGTACAGCGCAGCTATTGATGAAGCCAATAAGCGAGGACTCGGAACAATGACACACCACGCCCAAACACGGGTAGTTTATAATAATGCGCTTCAATCAGCTCGTTATGGTCTTACATCCCTCACTCATTGGTACGGATTACCGGAAGCCATGTTTGATGATAAGGTCATACAGGATTACCCACTTGATTATAATTACAACAACGAACAACATCGGTTTGAAGCGGCCGGAGATCTTTGGAAACAAGCTGCAGAACCGGGATCAGAAACCTGGAATTCTGTTATGAATGAGATGCTCGAACTGGACCTCACACTTAATCCAACTTTCACGATCTACGAAGCCAACCGCGACCTAAGTGCTCAACGCCGGGCGGAATGGCATGAAACTTACACCTTACCTTCTGTCTGGGAATTCTATCAGCCCAGCAAGATATCCCACGGTTCCTACTGGCTGGAATGGGGAACCGAACAGGAAATTGCATGGAAAGAAAATTTCAGGATCTGGATGCAGTTCGTGAATGAGTATAAAAACAAAGGCGGTAGAGTGACCCTTGGCTCTGATGCGGGTTACATCTACAAACTTTACGGTTTTGGATACATTCAGGAAATGGAAATGATGCGCGAAGCCGGATTTCATCCCCTGGAGATCTTTCAGTCAGCATCACTTAAAGGAGCCGAAGTTTTAGGGGTTGATGATGAACTCGGAACCATTGAAGTAGGAAAACTGGCTGACATGGTGATCGTAGATGCCAATCCGATGGAAAACCTTAAAGTACTATATGGTACCGGCGCCATTTACGTGAATGAGAATAACGTGCCTGTTCGTAAAGGTGGCGTGCGATATACCATCAAAGACGGTATTGTTTTTGATGCCAAAGAATTGCTGAAAGACGTTGCTGACATGGTAGAAGCAGCTAAAACAAAAGAGAATTACAAGATCACTCAGCCCGGACTGGATTGGTAAACGAATTAACAACGTGAGATATGAGCTGGAATTCACGGCGGGATCTTAGAAAAATTCACAGATGGGGAGGCGCACTGATCGCCCTCCCTTTTCTTTTAGTGTTGATCACGGGATTATTCCTGCAGGTCAAAAAAGAAGTAAACTGGATACAGCCTCCTTCGCAAAAAGGTGTATCAACGATCCCTTCTATCAGCTTTGATGAGATACTCAAAGCTTCCAAAAAAGTACCTGAAGCTCAGATATCCAACTGGAAAGATATAGATCGCCTGGATGTCCGCCCCGACAAAGGTATTGTTAAAGTGAGAGCCGTGAACCGATGGGAAATTCAGGTCGATACCGAAACCGCTGAGGTCTTGCAGGTAGCCTATCGAAGATCCGAATTATTTGAATCGCTGCATGATGGCTCCTGGTTTCATGATTCAGCCAAGCTGTGGGTATTCCTGCCCTCCGGCATCGTTGTAACCATACTTTGGATCACCGGTATGTACCTATTCTTTGTCCCCTATTTAGCCAAAAAGCGAAATAAAAAAAAGGCTGGAAGAGCGGCGGGCTGAGGGTACAAAATTTTAAACGCTCGGGTACTTTAGTTTCTGAAATAGAGTGATTAATTCCTTTCAAACAGCATTTCATCAAAGTTAGTCCGCAACCGTTTGTAATCGCCTTGTTTTATCAAAGGTCATTTTCTTGATTCCCAATAACCCGGTTTTCGTTTCAAATGCTTGACTGCAGTAATTGTGATAATAGTTTCTGAAACGTCGTAAATAATTTCAAAAGGGAAACGTACCAATAAAATCCTTCGATCAGATTTTGTAAGTAAAGATCCCGATTCTGGATGAGCTAATGCCTGAGCTATTGCTTCTTCTACCTCATCAAGAAATTCAGCCCCAAGCCCATTAGCTTTTTCTTCATAATACTGAATGGAACTCATTAGCTCTTTTGCTGCTTCAGGATGATACTGAAATGTCATTTTTTTAGAAATTCTCGAGCAGCCTCATGAACTTCTTGACCTGAAATTGGAGAAACTTTCCCCGACTGGATCTCAGCTTTTCTCACCTTGATTTCATCCACCCAAGCTTGTTCGATATCATCATCAATTTGCTTATCAAGACTATCAATAAGCTTTTTGGCTAATTTAGCGCGGTGATTTTCGTCTAACTCTAAAGCAGAATGCTGAATTTTTTTATAATCTGTAATCATAGTTTTGGTGACTATTTCGAACTCCAATCTATTGAAAAACCAACAATTCTGACAATTATTTATTTAACGAAAAAAATCATCTCTTTATGCTTTGAATCCATACAACAAATATTGTGGATAGCTCAAACAAAAAAATGGTCTTACAGAATATATTCCATAAGACCATTTTTTATACTTTAATTCAAAGCAGAATCATACGTATAACGTGAAATCCTGTTTTTTCAGTGATTTAAAATCCCGGCAATAACATCACGGCATTTTGAACCATGCGGCTTGGGCCAACCCAGAACATGCGGTATTGTGTGTTATCGAGCAGGAAGACCACTTTTCCACTTCCCATATTTTGCACAGCAGCAAAGGTTTTTCCTTTGGCATTTTCACGGTTCTCCTCCGATGCATACCCGGAAGCCAATACCTCTCCTTCTTTCACGTAGTATCCGACAGACTGCAGGGAGGCAGATGGCGTGAGGGCATCGGTGCCAAACTTCAGGGAATACAGCTGATCAGGTAATCCAAAGGCAAGCGGATTGGAGTTATCCACTTCGGCTTTAAAGGCTGAGCCTGGAATTCTTTCCAGCCCAAATACGTCTTCGCGATCTTCATAGCGGGTATAAGCTTTTTCATCCACCTCTGCACTGTCTTCTTCTTCAGCTGCAAATAGTTCCACGTTGGTGAATCCGGACCGGTCTTTGGTGAGCCATGAACCGCTGGCTTCCGTACCTATCAGCACCCCTCCGTTTCGAACCCAGGATTTGAGATCTTCGATCTGGGCATCATTCCAAACCCCATTCAGACCACCCCATGCTCCCGGTAACAATATCACATCATATTCGGCAAGATCAATACGGTTAAAGCTTCCGGAACGGATACGGTCTATCCCAAATTCAGTCCACTGATCAAACAGGAACCAAAGCTGACCGGCTGTATATGAACTGAATGGTGAATCGATCATTAAGGCCACTTTTGGCTGTTTAACCGGCTCACTGTCACCGGAGGCCAGATCCATACCTGCATCCATACGGCCGGTATCAAATCCTTCCACTACTACCTCAACGTCATCAACCAGTTTTCGCATATCTGCTGCTATCTGATCTCGTTTCTCATAATTCCGGCCAACTAAAACGATCAAACTTCCTGCGGTATATTCCTTCCCCTGATAGGTAAAGGTCCGTCCTGCACTTCTTACGTTGTAGCCCATATCCCAAAGTTTGGCTAATGCTTTCGGAGCATGCCGCTGTTTCCAGTCTATTACATAAGCGTACTGTGCATTTCCATTTTCAATGGCTGAAGGATAGCTTAGCTCTTCGGTTACCTGTTCAGTTGATGCTCCCACACTGTTGGTGGTCCAGGCTGCATCCAGATTATAAGCCAGAGGCACCGACCACGTGGCCATATCGTACATCACGGAATCTTCGATCTGCAGCTGATTTCTAAACAGCGTGTTTATGAACAGATGCTTGGGCTGATCCGTCTTAATGATGAAATCACCCGCTTCAAAATTTTGGGTTGAAGAACTTCCATCCCAGTAACTGAAGGCATTGCGTTGATTGAAATTCTCCGTGGCACGCTCTATCTGAACGTTATGCTTCATCAGCATATTCACTACCTGATAGGTATAATCATTGGCATTATTCTTTAGGATATATGCCTTTGTATTCCCCCTTTGGGTAGTTTGCGATACTGAATTTTTAAAGTATTCCAGAAGCCCTTCTTTGTTCTCCACCGCCGTTTTTACGATCGACACGCCATTGATATAATGATCAAAGGCTTGTTGTCTTAAAGTGAGTACGTATCCGTCATCGGTGGTTACAGCACGACCACCACGACTGTGTCCACCCTGCTCGGCCAGCATTCCAATTCCGCCCATCACGCTTGGGTAAGACGATCCATAGCCCGGATAAAAGAAATCGAAGGCCTCACGCGTAGCATAATTCAAGCCCGCTTTATCAAATTCTTCGCCGGCTCCCCTGCCAAATTTATCGGTCCAGCTTTCGTAATCGTCTGGCAGTTCCTTGTTACGCGGAGTGGTACCCGGCATCAGGAAATAGTTGTTATTGAAACCTTGCTCGTGGAAATCCATGTGCACTTGTGGCATCCAGCTTTGGTAAGCTGCAATACGCCCCTGCGATTCAGGATGAACCAGCCACACCCAGTCCCGGTTCAAGTCGAACCAGTAATGGTTGGTACGCCCTCCCGGCC
>OBLN01000099.1_pt1 | contig 31119 bp, 27 predicted proteins | sample 1519301 | NCBI WGS metagenome assembly OBLN01 (sample SAMEA2452533, study PRJEB22499) | sediment metagenome | reverse complement strand
CCGGAACTTTCCATGGCGGTGATGCCGGATTGCCGCGGCCGCGGGATCGGCAGGCAATTGCTGCGGGAACTGCTGCAAGCCGCGCAATCGCGCTATCCGGCTGTCAGTCTCAGCGTGGTGGCGGAGAATCCCGCGCTGCGTCTTTATCAATCTTTCGGATTCAAAACGCTGCGCCGCGACGGTGATTCCGTCACCATGCGCAAGCTGTTCCTGCCGGTTTGAAGCCGGGGGGCTGCGGCCGGCTTCCGGGCTCGGCGCAGGCCCGTCGCTTTGCCCCCGCGAAAACGTTATTTGTGTTATCATGGGTTCAAGGGCAAACCGGGGGAGGTGTATGAAAAGCGTACGCTTTGTCGGACTGATCGCCGTCATCCTGTTCTGCGGGCAATGCGGAAGGCAAGCACGGGTTGTTGACCTGATCGAGGAAAGCCGGATCACGCTTGACCGGACCGGGTACTTCTTCCATGATTACATCCTGATGCCCGATGGATACGGCATGGTCGAAAATCTTGCGGCATCTAAGGGGAAACCATTGCGCTGGGGGCGCTACCCGGCCTCAAGAATCACTTTTCAATTAGAGGAAGTCCGGGCACTGCAGCTGCTGCTTCATGCCAGGCCGAACCTCAAGGCCCAGGCGGTTTGTATCGGGTTGACGTTGAGATTGAACAGTGGCAAAGCCGTACAGCTAAAGCTTCCGAAACATGGATCCGGACTGGTGAAACTCGACTTGTTGAGAAGCGACCTGAAACCGGGCCGCAACGAAATCGATATTCAATATAATTTCTCTTCTTCTCAAATGCAACAGGCGGAGAAGTTGGCCGAATCCATCTTTTTCCCGGTTGCGTTTTCTCATTTAACCGTCACCAGCATTAAAAATCCGCTCCAGGTGCATCAAGTCCGCAAAGCCCATGATTTGATACGATTGATCAGTGAAAAGGAAGGTAAGTGGGGTTTCGGTGCCCTGCTGCCGGGCAGACGCGATTACTACATCCACCTGACCAAAAACTCCCGTCTGCTGGGTGAATGCCGTTTTGTTCCGGTTTCAGCCGCGATGACTGGGGAAACAAACGCCAAAATCAGCGTTTTTGTGCAACAGCATGAAGCCGGTCCCGAAGAGCTGGCGGCGGAGTGGACCATCCCGAACGATCGTGATTTTCACTCCCTGCAAGCCGAGCTCGGCGAACGGGAAGGTCTGACCCGATTGAGCATGGTTTTTCGTCGCGAGGATTCAAACGAAGTGGTAGACGGTATTGTCGAGTTTTCTTCGTTGGGGATTCGCCATTTCGGCAAGGCGTCCCGGAGCGCATCCGATTCAACACACAATGCTGATCGCGTAGCCAGTTTGCAGGAACGGTTACGGAGCTTAAATGTCATTGTGCTTCTTTTTGATTCAGCCCGGGCGGATCATTTTTCCGCTTACGGATATTCCAGGCCCACCACTCCGGCCATGGAACGCTTTGCCGAAAACGCCATTGTTTTTTCCCGGACTTACAGCGAAGCCCTGACCACGCGTTGCAGCGTCAGTACTCTCTTTACCGGATATCCCCTGCCGATAACTGGAGTGTATGACCCGTATTCGAGTCTGCCCCTGGAGCTGGGAACCCTGGCTGAACGATTGAGCCGGAAAGGAATACTGACCAAAGCGGTGAACGGAATGGCCAATATCGCCGCCGCTTTCGGTTTTGACAGGGGGTTTGATCACTTCCATGAATTGTACAAGGAGCCGGTTTTTTACCGCAAGTCCCAGGAATACCTGCCCCATATCCTGCCCTGGCTGGAAAAGAACCGCGAAAAGCATTTTTTCCTGTATGTACACTTCAAGGAGCCCCATTCCGTGTACCGGCCGATCCCGGAGTTTCAGGGACTTTTTTCGAATGCGTTCAAGGCCCGGGTTGCCCTGGAGGATTTTGTCAAAGCCCGCGATAACGTGCGGCTTTCTCAGGATCAGGTCCGGTATGTGGAAGCATGCTATGATGAAACCCTGGCCAGTGCGGATTCGGTTTTCGCAAAGATTCACGCCGGACTCAGCCGCTTGGGGCTTTTAGAAAAATCGATTGTACTCATCATCGGCGACCATGGTGAGTATCTCGGCGAAAAAGAGGTGTTCGGCCACGGCATCAGCTTTCATGAGCCGGGGATTCATATTCCCCTGATCCTGCATCTGCCGCGGAAAATCGGCGCCGATTTTCCGCGCCGGATTCAATCCATGGTCAAGATGACGGATATATTCCGTACGTTGTCGGATATCTATGACCTGCCCCGGGACCCCCATCAGAATCATGGCCGCAATTTCCTTCAACTCCTGTTTGATCCCGAGGCCGAAATCAACGACCATATCTTTATCGCCAAGCGGGGAACTCCGGGCCATTGCGTATTGGACGGCCGGTATAAATTGATCATGTTTCAAAACGGTATCCGTGAGCTTTATGACCTCAGCCGGGATCCCGGAGAAACGCGGAACCTGCACCGCGAAAAATGGATCCAGAGCCGGCATCTGCAGCGCCGTATCGTGAAATGGCTGGACCGCCAGCAGCAATTGCGCGAACGGCTGATCCGCTCCCCTGAGGCGGACGCCGCGGACTCGTCAGGGATTCACGAAAAAACATTGTTGAACCTGAAAAGTCTCGGCTACCTGTGATTGCCGTAGCCATCACGACGGCGTATCGTCTCCGCCGCCGCCTGTCGGCGATCTCCGCCACCGCGGCTTACAATTCGCCTTCGCCTTTGCGGGCCTGCCGGATGCGGAACCTGTCGGGATTGCGGCGCAGCTCTTCGCGCAGCCATTCTTCCGGGTAACCCACTTCACGCGGCCGGCCGTTTTCATCTTTGATATAACCGTCGTTGTACTTGGTGATCAGGTGGTCGGCCAGTTTCCACCAGTCCTGAACCGCCGTTTCGGCGTTGCTGACGCACCAGCGGGTCAAAAAAGGCGCGATCCGGCTCGGGTCGGTCCGTAACAGGTTGAGAGCGGTTTGCTCAATCGCGGGCTGCAGGGCGAATTGCAGATCCTCGATCCGCTCCTGCACGGCGCGGATCTCCTTGATCATGTGGCTGTAGCGCAGGTTGGCGTAATTGGCAACGAAGTTGAAAGCCCACCAGGCCGAATCGCGGGAAAACTGCTGCAAAGATCCGCGGGTGTAGGAAGGGGGAAGTTCCGTGATGGTAGTGTAGAGGGGGACGAATACACAGGTGTGGGGGTTGTCCATGGCATACCAGAATACGCCGCCCACTTCGTCGGGGACATCGCGGCGCGATTGCGAGGCGAATACGAAACCCGCCTGCTGGGTGGCGATGGGGCGTTCCCAGCCATAGGTTTTTCCGTCCACTTTCCAGGTCATGGGGCGCCAGCGGTCGGGTGCGCCGAAGGGGCCGGCCGACAGGTCACGGGTCATGTCAAAGGGTGTGCCCTCGTAGTGATCCCGGTGCAGGTTCATGACGTCACGCAGGTTGAGCTTGCGGTCCGGGCGGATCCACAACGGGTAGGGTTTGCCTTTGCCGCGCCCGTCGCTGTAGGCGGCGGACAGGTTCATGGATGGGGCGACACGGCGGAAAATGCTCCAGACGCGGCGTGCGGAATAGCGGACCTGTTCTTCCGTGGGGGGGCAATAGGCGTCGGCGAAGTGGAAGGGCTTGCCGGAATCCGGATCGTAGTACCCTTTTTCGATCGCGAACTCGATCACGTTCTTTGAATAGCGGCAGTTCTCCGGGTCATTCAGGGGAAAGGTGCCGATCCGGGCCATGTTGGCGTGTGCGGACACCATGCCGTCGGGCAGGCGCAACGCCACCCAGACTGCGCCCCTGCCGCCGGGACCGGTACCGACCATTTCCATGATCCACGCCTCGTTCTTATCGGCAATGGAGAAAGACTCGCCGCTGCTGGAGTAGCCATGCTTTTCCACCAGGTCCGTCATTACGGTGATGGCTTCGCGGGCGGTGCGGGCGCGTTGCAGCGCCAGCAACATCAGCGGATAGTAATGCATCATGGCCTTGCGGTTCACCAGTTCCAGGCGGCCGTCAAAAGTGGTTTCCCCGATCGCGAGCTGATGCTCGTTCATGAGCCCGACCACCTTCCAGGTATGGGCGACCTGGGGGATCTTGCCGATTACGCCGCGAAATCCGCGCACATCCAGCATGGATCCCGGTTCATGATCCGCGGCGGGAATGATATTCAGGCGGGGATGGAATTCGCCGTCGCAGGAGTAGGTAATGATGCAGGAGCCGTCTGCTGCCGCACCGCGGGTGACCAGGATCGAGGTGCAGGGGAAAAGCTGCAGCGACCCGAACAGAAATAATGCGGCGGTCCAGGCGCGCCATTGGTTTACGGATTTACGGTTCATGGGCGTATTCCTCCTGAATGGGTCCGGGTAAGGCCGGCAGAAGGTAATACGCAAGCGCGGCCGCCGCGGTTTTCAGCTTCTCCCGCCGGACTCGTGGGGGGGATCTGTGTGGCGGGTGCTGATCCCGGGAAGTGCCTATCTGCGACGGATCACCACGAAAGAGATGTCATCCTGCTGGGTGCCGCTTTCGCGGCGGATCCATTCCCTGAGTGCAACGGCGATCGTGTCCGCGGTGGCATCGGGCATGGCTTTCAGCATGTCGGTGAACGCAGCGGGAAAGATCGCTTTTCCTTGCGCATCGCTCAGGTCGGTCAGGCCGTCGGTATAGAGCAGCAGGAGGTCTCCGGGGGCCATGAGGCGCAATTCGCTGATGCGGTATCCGTCCTTGAATCCCAGCGGGCTGGCGGCCGCCTGGATGTCGACCTCTTCGCGTCGCGGCATGAGCCCGATGGGCGGGTAGGTGCGGATGGCGCTTTGCGGGATATCCATGAAGCGTCCGTACAGGCGGGAAAAAATAATCGGCGGGGGATGCCCGGCGGAGATGAAACGAAACGTACCATCGGCGTAGATTTCGCCGTAGATCATGGTCAGGAAATCCCCGATGCTGGATGAATTAAAGAAACGTGTGTTGATGATTTCAAACAGGTTGGGTGTGATTTCACCGAAAATCTTCAGCTCATAAAGGGCGCCGGTAAGAAAGGCCTGGTGCAGCATGCCCACGACAAACGCGTCGGAAATGTCGTGGCCGCGCACATCGGCGACCAGAACTCCGGCTTTGCGGCGGTTGGTTTCGAGGCGTTGGCGCCATTGATCCCGGCGGTGGGCTAAAAAAGCGTCCAGGCCGGCACGTTCTTCGCGCGCCAAGTGGGTTTGTCCGGCTTCTTTTTGCCACCAGTCTTCTTTTTCCCGCTGCAACGCGTCCAGGTTGTAGCGGCGGTTGAAGTCAATGTAGATGATATGATCTCCGCCGACCCCGTCCGCTCGCGGCAGGGTGATTCCCGCGACCTCGATTTCGTCCAGGCGCGGAACTTCGCCGGGGCTGGGTTTGATGGGGCGCAGGCGCTCCACGATACTTGCGGTCAGGGCGTCACGGGGCGATTTTGCGCTCGGGTTCATGCGGGCTCCTGAAAACGGGTTCGGTCACACATGGAACCATACTACAATCATGTATGGATTTCGTAAAGGGTTTTCGGGGGCTTGAGTCTGTGGCCGGGTTGGGGTACCATTCGGCATTACATGCCCGCAGGCAACCAGGAGGCGAAATGACGGAGCGCACGTTTGGAGCGGCGATCATCGGCGGCGGCATCGTGGGCGTGGCTACGGCCATGGCCTTGAGTGGTACGGTTCGAGGCGGCGTGGTGGTCCTGGAAAAAGAGGATCGCCTGGCCGCTCACCAGACCGGCAACAACAGCGGCGTGATCCATTCCGGTTTGTATTATCGCCCCGGCTCCCTGAAGGCGCTCAACTGCACAAAGGGGAGGGAAGCCCTCTATCGCTTCTGTGAGGAGAACGGCATCCCCCATCAGCGCTGCGGCAAATTGGTCGTGGCCACGAAAAAGTCCGAGCTCCCCGCGTTGGAACGCCTGGCTGAACGGGGCGAAGCCAATGGCCTGACGGATATGCGGCGCCTGCGCGAAGTCACGGAATTGCGGGAGTATGAACCCTGCGTGGACGGGATCGCGGGGTTGTGGGTTCCCCAGACCGGGATTGTGGACTATCATGCGGTCACGGACGCCTTTGCGCAGCAGGTGCGGCGGCGGGATGGCGAAATCCGTACCAACACGCGCTTTATCTCCCGGAGCGTGGAGCACGGCATCCAAATCCTGGAAACCACGCAAGGGACGATCCGCTGCCGCGCCCTGGTCAATTGCGCCGGACTGCAGTCGGACCGTGTGGCCCGGGCCTGCGGCGTGAACCCGGCTTTGCGGATCATTCCCTTTCGTGGTGAGTATTACGTGCTTCGTCCGCAGCGCACCTCTCTGGTCAACGGCCTGATTTATCCCGTGCCCGACCCGAATTTTCCTTTCCTCGGCGTGCATTTTACGCGCCTGATCAACGGCGGTGTGGAAGCGGGACCGAACGCGGTGCCGGCATTCCGGCGTGAAGGATATCGCAAGCTCGACATATCCATCCGTGATATGGTGGATACGTTCTTGTATCGCGGCTTCATGCGCATGGGGATGCGCCACCTGGGCATGGGAATGGGGGAAATGTGGCGATCCTGGGTGAAGCCGGCGTTTGTGGCCTCGCTGAAGCGGCTGATCCCCGAAATATCCGCGGCGGATGTCACCCGCGGCGGTGCCGGGGTGCGGGCCCAGGCGTTGGAAGCGGATGGTACATTGGTGGATGATTTCCGTATCGTGGAAGCCCCCGGCATGGTGCATGTGCTGAATTCGCCGTCTCCTGCGGCCACCGCCTCGATTACCATCGGGGAAACCATCGCCGCGCGGGTAATGGAACAAATGAAGTTGAAAAGTTGAAGAGTTGAAAAGTTGAAGAGGGAAGAAGTTCCAAAAGTAGGGGCGGGTTTGAAACCCGCCCGTACACCCTGCCTACCTGCCTCTTGCCACTGGCCCGATTCCCCGTTTCCGCGTGTTCCATGGTTGATCAAGTCGAAAGTTGAAAGTCTGAAGTCGAAAGTGAGAACTCTAAAAACCATTTCCACTTCTTTCCTCGTCAACTTTCCAACTTTCCAACTCTCCAACTTTGATTATCCAAAAATCCGTATTTACACGTTTACAAGCACCGTCCCCAGTAGTAGGATTTAGAGCAAGGAGGCGGCCATGATCCGATATCCCATTCCCATGGTTCCCGGTCCGGTTTCGGTTCCGGAACCGGTACTCGCGGCCGCGGCCGTGGATTATCCCTCCGGCGACCTGGAAGCGGAATTCCTGGAACTCTACCGGCATGCGCGACAGGGATTGCAAGCCCTGATGGAAACCCGCAACGACGTGGTCATCCATACCGGCGAAGGCATGCTGGTACTCTGGGGAGCGATGAAAAGCGTGTTGCGGCCCGGCGACCGTGTTCTCAGCCTGGTCACCGGTGTTTTCGGCCAGGGTTTCGCGGATATGGCCCGGGGGCTGGGCTGCAATGTAGCGGTGTTTGAATTGTCCCATGATGCCACTTTGGGCGATATCGAGCCCCTGGTGGAGATCGCGCGACGGTTTCAACCCCGGATGATCACTGCGGTTCATTGCGAGACGCCGTCGGGAACGCTGAATCCGATTGAGCGGCTCGGCGAAGTGAAACGGCAGTGCGGTGACGGGCTCCTGCTGGTGGATGCCGTGGCGTCAATAGCCGGGGCGCGGGTGGCCGTGGATGATTGGGAAGTGGATCTTTGCCTGGGAGGCACGCAGAAATGCCTTTCGGCGCCGCCTTCGATGAGTTTTCTGTCCGTCAGCGATGCCGCCTGGGATGCCGTCGGATACGTGAAGTACGCCGGTTATGATGCCCTGTTGCCGTTTCGGCATGTCCTGGACGACGGTTGGTTTCCCTATACGCCGAACTGGCAGGGGTTGGCCTGCCTGGATACGGCCGTGAATCTGGTGTTGCAGGAGGGGTTGGATCGGTGCATTCAGCGCCATGACGATGTGGCCGCACATTGCCGCCGGGAATTGGCGCGGTTGGGTTACCGGCTTTTTCCGCGCCCGGACGCCCGCCCATCTCCGACCGTTACCACGGTTTATCTCCCGCAACAGCGTGAATGGCGCGAGTTTGATACGGATCTGCGCCGCGCCGGCCTGGCTGTCGGCGGGGGATTGGGGCCCCTGGCGGGGCGGGTATTCCGGTTGGGCCACATGGGCAGCCAGGCGCAGCGCGGAATTGTGGACCGGGCGCTGGCGGTGCTGGCCAAGGTCTGATGCGGAGGATCATATGCGCTTGGATTTGAGTGGAAAAACGGTGCTGGTAACCGGTGCTTCCCGCGGAATCGGCCGCGCCGTGGCCGAAGCCATGGCCGCTTCCGGCGCCCGGGTGGCCGTACATTGCAGCCGCGAGCGGGAGGATGTTCGACAATTGGCGCGATCGATGGGCAATGGCGCATCGGTTTTCACCGCCGACCTGTCGCGGCTGTCGTCCTGTGCCCGCTTGTTCCGATCGGTACTGGAGACGTTCGGCGGCTTGGATGTGCTGGTCAACAACGCCGGCGTGGCCATCGAGTCCCCGCTGGACAAAGATGACAGCCAATGGCTGACGGACTGGAACCGCACCCTGCAGGTCAACCTGACCGCGGCGGCGGATTTGTGCCGCCGCAGCGTGCGGCATTTCCAGGCCGCGGGCGGCGGGCGCATCATCAACATCGCTTCACGGGCGGCTTTTCGCGGCGACACGGTGGATTACCTGGCTTATGCCGCGTCAAAGGGCGGACTGGTGTCTTTGACCCGCTCATTGGCCCGGGGTTACGGTAAGGACAACATCAAGGCTTTCCTGGTGGCGCCCGGGTTTGTGAAAACGGAGATGGCCCAGGCGTTTTTTGATCGTTACGGTGAAGAAATCGCTCTGGCGGATATTGCCTTGCCGCGTTTGACCGAACCCGGAGACATCGCCCCCCTGGTGGTGTTTCTGGCATCCGGAGCGGGCGACCATGCCACCGGCGGCACCTTTGACATCAACGCGGCCAGTTATGTGCATTAGGCGATGGGCAAGGGGCCATCAGTCGCACTTCCTGTCCCCATTTTTTTTCGGTGATGGGGAAAGCTGGAGTCCGGTGATGAAGCTACCTGCCGAACTGTGATGCAGATACTTCCCGGAGCTGTGATGGATGGACCAGATATTCCGGGTGCCGGGAAAAGAGAAGTTGAGAGAGTTGAGGGAGGACAAGAAGTGGGGAGGAACGATTTGACTTGACTGGTGAACTGAATTCCCGCCCTCAACTTCCTCAACTTGTTTTTTTCCGTGTGTTCCGTGGTTGATTATGCAGTGCTTTTGTTTTGAATTTTGAACATTGGAATTTTGGATTTGTTTGGGATTTCGAATTTGGAAGAAGGTGACAGGTTCCAGGTGGCAGGAAGGCAGGAGGCAGGCGTAGGGGCCCCCGGCTTTTCATCACCGGGCCGGAGGGTGCCTCATCACTATAACTCCCCGCCGCCCCATCACTCGAACCTGATATTTCCATCACCGTTCAATCAGGTTCCTCATCACTATAACTCCCCGCCGCCCCATCACTCGCACTTGAGGTCCCCATCACCGTACTGTAAGGTTCCCCATCACTCGCACTCCCGGTCACCTTGCAACAAATCCCCATGAACAAAATGAAAAAAGAAGTTGAGTGAGTTGAGGGTGGAACGGAAGTTTTTTAAAAGCTCTTTGCGGATTTTTTACTTTTCACGATCCCACTCTAATCCGGCTCTTTCTCCCGGCCTTCGGAGATGAGGATATTGACTGCGGCCAGGGCCAGGGAGATCAGGGCGACGGCAACCCTCTGTGGGATCGAGGGAACCCGGGGAGTCAGCAGCATGAAAGCGGCGAATCCCACCATGAATGCGGCCGCAACCAGGGAAAGAAAAGGGCGAAAGTGGTTGAACGGGCGCATCCCGCGCTTCCTCCCCACAAGTTGCAGGATCAGGAACACCAGGAAAAATCCAACTCCGACTGCAAGATCCATGATCGGCTCCTGGCGATCAGTATAGCCTGATCCGGCTGAGCGGTCAAGACGGAAAGCAGCACTTGACAACCTGGAAAAAGGCAGTTACCATCAATTGGGAATTTCAGTATATGAAAATAAATTTTGATATGTGAAACAAAAATAGCGAGAGCCCGGGGTTATGCCCGGAAAGGAGGAAACAATGCTGGATTTAGAAAAGCTGTATTCCACGACGGCGCGGGAAACGCGCAAGTCGGCCATACGCGAACTCTTGAAACTGGCCGATAAGCCGGAAGTCATCTCTTTTGCCGGCGGCTGGCCCTCCCCGGACCTGTTCCCGGTCGAGGTCATCACCGAACTGACGGTCAAGGTGTTGAAAGAACGGGGCCGCAAAGTGTTGCATTATTCCAAGGCGGAAGGTGAAGTCCGCCTGAAAGAGGAATTGATCCGCCTGATGGCCAGAGACGGCGTGCACGCGGAAGCGGAGAACATCCTGGTGTTGACCGGATCGCAGCAGGGCCTGGACATGCTGCCCAAGGCTTTTGTGGATCGCGGCGACGTGGTCTTTGTCGAAACCCCCACTTATGTGGGCGCCATCCAGTCGTTTGCCAATTACGGAACCCACATGGTCCCGGTCGAAACGGATGACAGCGGCATGGATCCGGTGGCCCTGGAGAAAGCCATCCAGGAGTGGAAACAGCGCGGCCAGGCGGATCGCATGAAAATGGTCTACCTGATCCCCGATTTTCAGAATCCATCCGGAATCACCATGAGTGAAGAGCGGCGGCGCGGTGTACTGGAAGTGGCGGCCCGTCATGGATTGCTGGTGGTGGATGACGCCCCGTACCGCGACCTGCGCTTTGAGGGCACGAGCGTGCCTTCATTGTATGCCCTGGACAAGAACCGCTCGGTCATTTCTCTCTACACGTTCTCCAAGACCCTGGTGCCGGGACTGCGCGTGGCCTGGGCGGTGGGACCCCGGGAACTGATCGATAAGATGGCGACCCTGAAGCAGAGTGTGGACCTCTGTTCTTCCGCTTTGTCACAGCATGTGGTGGCCGACTATCTCGAGGCCGGTTACATGGAGAAATACCTGCCGCTGTTCAACGCCGACTACAAGAAAAAGCGCGATATCATGCTCGACGCCATGGATGAATGCCTGCCGAAACTGGACGGTTTGAAATGGACCCGTCCGGAAGGCGGCCTGTTCATCTGGGTCACCCTGCCGCCGCACATGGATGCCGAAAAACTGTTTCATGCCGCTGTCCGTGAAAACGTGGCGTTTGTACTCGGGACGGCGTTTCATCCCGCCGGCGGCCTGAAGAACTGCTTCCGCCTGAACTTCTCATTTGCGAGCGCGGATCGTATCCGTGAAGGGATTTCGCGACTCGGGCGCGCATTGTCGGCATTCGCCGCGGAAGCAAAGTAAGCCTGGCGGGAAGGCCCGGGCCGGGATTGATTCCATACCCGGTCGCGGTTACAATTGGGCAATACAGGAATCGAGACCGCGCGGCCTCGGCGGACGATTCAACCGCACCATGAAGTATATTGCGAGGCCGGCGGCCAAAGCCGCAGCCAAGGAGGAATGTGATGAAGATCTTTGTGTGTGTCAAACAGGTTCCCGATACGGAAGCCAGCCTGAGCGTTGAGGGCGGCCGCCGGGTTCGGGAATCCGGACTCAAGTGGGTGGTCAGCCCATACGATGAATACGCCCTGGAAGCAGCCATCCAGTTAAAGGAAAAAGTTGCCGGCTCAACCGTCACCGCAGTTACCCTGGGGCCCGCTCGCGCGGACGCGGTTTTGCGCACGGCCCTCGCCATGGGCGCGACGGACGCGGTCCACATTGAAACCGGTGATGAATTGGATCACCACGCCGTCGCACGTTGCCTGTCCGCGGCGATTGCCGCTTGCGGCGGTGCCGATATGATTCTTACCGGGAAACAGGCGATTGACGGAGATGCCGGCGCGTTGCCCCTGTTCCTGGGAGAAATCATGGAACTGCCCGCGGCCAACGGCGTGATCGCCATGGAAGTGACCGGAACCACCGCCCGTGTGGAGCGGGAGATCGAAGGCGGCGCCCGTGAACGGATGGAGCTGGCGCTGCCCTGCGTGGTCGGGGCCACCAAGGGCCTCAACACCCCGCGCTATCCTTCGCTGATGGGGATCATGAAAGCCAAGAAGGTTGAAGTGCGGAAATTCACTCCGGCGGAGTTGGGGGTGGACGCGACGGAAGCGGTGCTGACCGTGGAATCGTTGTCCGTTCCGGAAGAAAAAGCGCCTGGAAAAGTGATCGCGGGTGAGCCCGCGGACGTCGTACGCGAACTGGTCCGCCTGTTGCGCGACGAAGCCAAGGTTTTATAGGAGGCCGCCATGTCCAAAACCCTCGTTTTCATAGAAACCCAGAATGGCAAGATCAAGAAAGCCAGCCGCGAAGCCCTGGCTCTGGCTCTGTCCGCGGCGACTGAAGTGTCCGCGGTGACTTTTTGTGCGGATGGCGCTTCCCTGGCTGCAAGCCTGCCCGGTGTATCCACGCTTTACCAGGTCACCGGAGCGGGTGACCTGTATCAGCCGGATGTGCACGCGGCGACCCTGGAGTCGCTGGTCAAGGAGAAGGGCGTCTCGACGTTGATCGCCGCGCATTCAGCACGCAGCCGCGACCTCTTTCCCCGCGTGGCGGCGCGAACCAGAGCCGCACTGGTGACCGATTGCGTGGCGGTCAATCTGAAGGAAATGTGTGCGGTCAAACCGGTCTATTCCGGAAAACTCCTGGCCCGGGTCAAATTGAATGCCGCTGTCAGCCTGGTTACCCTGCGACCCAACGTGTTTCCGGCCGAATTGGCGGATGGCAGCGCGCCCCAGGTGGTGAGCGTGGCGGCGGCCGCGGTGGAACCACGCTGCCGCGTGATCGAGGTGGCTGCAGGCGAAGCCGGGAAAATCGACTTGACGGAAGCGGCCGTGATCGTATCCGGCGGCCGTGGCATGAAAAACAAGGAGAATTTCGCGTTGCTGCAGGAACTTGCCGACGTGTTGAACGCCGGTGTCGGGGCGTCCCGCGCCGCCGTTGACGCGGAATTTGCCGAATATGCCATGCAGGTCGGGCAGACCGGAAAAGTGGTCAATCCCAAGTTGTATGTCGCCTGCGGCATTTCCGGTGCCATCCAGCATTTTGTGGGCATGAAGACATCAAAAGTGATTGTGGCCATCAACAAGGACCCCGAAGCCCCCATCTTCAAGAAAGCGGATTACGGTATCGTGGGTGATCTGTTCGAGGTCGTGCCGCTTTTGAAAGCCGAATTGGAAAAAGCCCTGAGTTGAGCGCATGGATCTTCGACAGGCGATCCGGCAACGCCGCAGCATCCGTGACTTCCAGGACCGCCCGGTTGAACGGGCGGTCCTGGAAGGACTGATTCGCGAAGCCGTCTGGGCGCCGTCGGCCATGAACACCCAGCCCTGGGTGTTCCATGTGGTTTCCGGAGCATCCCGCGACCGCTTGTGCCGGATCATGTCCCGTGCGTTCGAACGCTTGCGTCCGCGGTTGGAAGCCTTGTTCAAAAAAAGCATGGTGGGGATGATCCGCGGCTATTTCACCCATTTCGGTAATGCGCCCCACCTGGTGGTGGTCACCACCGAGAGGCTGGATGTTCCGGAGTACCAGGAAGGAGCGGTTCAGAGCGTATCCGCCGCCATTCAGAATTTTTCGTTGCTGGCACACGAAGCGGGGCTGGGAACCTGCTGGATGACCGGCCCGCTGTGGGTGGCACGCGAGGTCGAAGCGTTCCTCGGTGTGCCCGAGCGCCGCCTGGTCGCCGTTCTGACTGTGGGCTGGCCCGCCCAGGAGCCGCCGGTTCCACCGCGCCGGGAAGGCGCCGTTGTCTGGGTGGAATAAACCGCATTTAACTTTATTTTTTTCTTGACATTCCGAAAATGGCTCTTTAACATGAGGTTGTCAGTTTTGAATAATGAAATTGAATTTTGAATAATGAAATCGCCTGGTGTTCGCGTCAGGCAAGGAGTAGCTGACATGGATTACCTGTTGACGGATGAACAAAAGATGCTGCGTGACATGGCCGCCAAGTTTACGGCCAACGAGATCACACCGGTTGCGGCGGAGATGGAACGCGAAGGCCGTTTCCCCCACGAGATCCTCAAGAAGGCCGGAGAACTCGGCCTGATGGGAATTACTCTGCCTGAAGAGTACGGCGGCGGGGGTATGGACTCCGTTGGCTACATGCTGGCGATGGAAGAGATCGGCAAGGGCCTGGCGTCGCTGGTCTTGATCATGTCCACGCATATTTCCCTGGCCGCGGGATCGATTTACAAGTTTGGAAACGACGAGCAGAAACAGAAATACCTGCCGGACCTCTGCAGCGGCAAGAAGGTGGGCAGTTTTTCACTGACCGAACCGGGCGCCGGTTCCGATGCGGCCGGTTTGAAAACCCGGGCTGAACGCCGCGGCGACACATACCTGATCAACGGCACCAAGCAGTTCTGCACGCTCGATCCCGACAGTGACAACGTGGTCATCCTCTTCGCGTTGACTCAACCTGAGCTCAAGACCAAGGGCATCAGCGCGTTCATCATCGACAAGAGCATGCCGGGATGGCGTGTCGGCAAAAAGGAACACAAACTGGGCATTCGCACCGCCACGACTTCGGAGTTGATTTTCGAGGATTGCGAGGTTCCGGCCGCCAACCTGCTGGGAGAAGAAAACCAGGGGTTCAAGTACGCCATGATCGGTCTGGACAGCGGCCGCATCGGCATCGCCTGCCAGGCGTTGGCGGTAGCCAAGGCCTCCATTGATGCGGCCACGGAATATGCCAAGAACCGCGAACAGTTCGGCAAGCCCATCGCGGCCCTGCAGGCCATCCAGTGGATGATCGCGGACATGAACACCGAGTATGAAGCTTCCTGGCTGCTGACCTATCGCGCCGCCTTGATGAAAGACCAGGGGTTGCGCTTTTCCCGCGAAGCCGCCATGGCCAAGCTGAAGGCGTCCGAAACGGCGTCTTTCTGCGCCGACACGGCCATCCAGATCCACGGGGGTTACGGATACACCGAGGATTTTCCGGTGGAACGGTATTACCGTGACGCGCGCATCACGCGCATTTACGAAGGGACCAGCGAGATTCAGCGCCTGGTCATCGCCATGAGCAGCCTGAAGTAGGCCGGCAAAGGGAGGATGAAATGGCGGATCTAGAAAAATTGGCAAATGATTTCGAAAAATACCTGCGGCTGCAATCACCGCCGCTGGCGTTGCGCATGCTGCGCGCGGGCGAAGCCGCGCCGGAGAAATGCCGTCAACCCTTCAGGCACCTGAAAACGAAAGTGACCATCTGCCAGGGTTTCAGCATGGCGCGCAAGTACGGCTGGACCGTGCGCATGGGGGCCGAAGACATGGCATGCCCGCCCGGAGCCGCGTTGTTCGGATTCTTCCAGAACACCGATTACTTTGACGCGGGCCACATGGCGGTTCCCACTTATGCTCCGGACCTGGATGCCGGCAAGGCACTGGAGCAGGAGTTCCCGCGCTTCGACTACAATGAGTACGAGGCCATCCTGGTCGCGCCCATGAACCGGGCGGATTTTGAACCGCACATGCTGGTGTTCTACGCCCAGCCCGCCCAGATCATGCGCCTCATTCACGGAGCCGTGTACGAGAGCGGCGGCGGCCTCGAAAGCTGGACCCAATGCCGTTTCGGTTGTTCCAGTGTCATTTCCGTACTGAAGAGCGGCAAGTGCAGCTTCAATGTCCCCGGTAACGGCGATCGGGTTTTTGCCGGCGTACAGGACACGGAAATGAGTTTCTACCTGCCCATGGCGCGCGCGGAAGGCGTGGCGGCCGGACTGGAGGCCAACCATCAGGGCGGCACCCGTTATCCGGTGCCCGCATACCTGATGTACCAGCCCAATTTTCCCAAGAACTACGCCAGGCAGATGGAAATCTGGCGCGAATTGGAAGAGATACAGGAATAGACGTGTTCCCCAAGGTACCCATAAGGAATGGGCCCGGAGCGGTCGCCCTCCCCGCCGGAAACGGCTTTCGCCGAGTTCGGCATCTGGTTTTGGTCGACGCCTCTGTTCCCTCGGGTTTTCGCTCCCGGATGGCTGCGGCCGGCCGGGCCCATTCCCCTCTTCATCATGGAGGGCCGAGCCGATCATGATACCCTCTGAGCGGGGAATCGTCAACCACTCGGCCCGGTTGCGTCTAACCGGGTGCGGGATTCATTCCCGCGATGTCGATCAGCAGATAAGTGCCCAGGGCCTGGGCGACCACCTGTCCGGAAGCATCCGTTACCCGGGCCTCGATCACGGCCGTGCGCCGTCCGCGGTGAATAACCGCCGCCTCGGCAGACGCGGTTCCCTTGTAGATGGGACGGATGTAGTTGATCTTGGCTTCGACCGTGGTCATGCCTTCGCCGCTTTGCAGCAGTCCGGCGAGCGCGGCGCCCATGGCCGTGTCCACCAGGGCGAAAAGCGCGCCCCCGTGAACCTGGTCGAATATGTTGATCAACTCCGTTGTTACGGGCATTTCCATTCTGGACCAGCCTTTGCGGATATCCGCGAGGGTGATGCCCAGGTGATTATGAAAGTGTCCGGGGCGGGTGAGTCGCTTTCGGACGGCCGCGACCGCGGCCGGCGGCAAGGGTTCGAATGTCGTCTGATCAAACATGAACGGATTATACGGCAAAGGCGGCCCGGCGCCAAATTTGTCGTGGAAAGAAGGGCGAAATGACCGGCAGGCACCTCGGGATCATGATCACGGTGGGATTGTTGCTGACGGGGTCGGCTGCCGTTTTATTGAGGGCGACGGCGCCCGGAACGCCCGTTGCCGCTATGGAGAAAATCCTGGCGGCCTGGGATTCGATCCAGATGCGGATCCATGCGCAGGATGAATGGCGTGATTATCGTTTCGGTCGACTGGAAGTCACCGCATCCGCTCTGGTGCACAACGGAAAGCAAGTCACCGCGATTGCCTGGGCACGCATGGGTGATCCGCGCCTGCATCCCCTGGCCAACCGCATACTCATCCCGTTGAAAGACCCCCGGGAGAAAATGGAACTGGAAACCATGCTCTCCTGGTCGAGAAGCGATTTTGAAATGTTGCATAGAGACCTGGCGAGGTTCATAACAGAGTTGTCTCCCGCCGTTGTTGAAAAAGGCACCCAGGCGGCGGACGGCGGCGATGAACCGCCTTCTGAAAACGAAAACAACAACGGAGGTTAATCATGGAAACAACGCGAGGCGCCTGGGGTTCGACGATCGCGTTCATTCTGGTGACCGCGGGATCAGCGGTCGGCCTGGGCAACATCTGGAGATTTCCGTACATGGCCGGAAGCAACGGCGGCGGAGTATTCGTACTCATCTATGTTCTGGCTTCTTTCACTCTCGGTCTGACGATTTTCCTGGCGGAGGCGGCCATCGGCCGCGCCACGGGCAAAAACCCGGTCTGCGCCCTGAGGGCGTTGAAACCGGGTACGCGCTGGCACTGGTTCGGCGCCATGGGCGTCGTGATCTGTACCGCGATTCTGTCCTATTACGGCGTCATTGCCGGCTGGACGCTGGGGTACGCGGCCAAAGCCGTGAGCGGTGAGTTTTCGCGTCCGCTGGATCAGCAATTGGTGGCCAAGATGTTCAGCGACTTTGCCGCCAACCCGGGTTTGATGGTGATGCTGTTTTTCGCTTTCATCCTGATTACCGTACTGGTGGTTTCCCGCGGCGTGCAGCGTGGTATCGAAAAATTGGCCAAGATCCTCATGCCGGTGCTCTTTTTTTTACTGGTGTTGCTTGCCGTGCGTGCCGTGACGTTGGAGGGGGCGTCTAAGGGACTGGCGTTCTACCTGACTCCGGATTTCTCCAAGATCAACATGCAGGTCGTGCTGATGGCCATTACCCAGGCGTTTTTCTCGATCTCCGTCGGAGTGGGCATCATTCTGACGTATGGGAGCTATCTGCCCCGTTCCAACCGCCTGGTCAATTGCGGCATGTGGATCATCAGCCTGGATGTGCTGGTGGCGGTGATTGCCGGCCTGATTATTTTCCCCACCCTCTTCACTGTGCCGGGAATGAGCCCTGCGCAGGGACCGGAACTGGTATTTGTTGTGCTGCCGGTGGTCTTTTCCAAGATTCCCCTGGGCGCGTTGTTCGGCGCCCTGTTTTTCCTGCTGGTGGTGATCGCGGCATTGACGTCCACCATTTCCCTGCTGGAAGTGGGCGTCAGCTACCTGGTGGATTACCGCAAATGGAGCCGGCGCAAGGCGAGTTGGCTGCTGGGCGGCCTGGTGGCGCTGGCGGGCATCCCTTCGGCGCTGTCTCAGGGAGGCGGAAAGTTTTTCTCGCGTTTGCCCGGGGTGGGCATTTCCTTTCTGGACTTGATGGACAAGGTGTTCGGCACTTATGGTTACCTGCTGGGCGCGCTCTTCATCAGCCTGTTCGTGGCTTTCGTCTGGAAGCCGAAGGCGGCGATCGCCGAGATCGAACAGGCGGGTTACCGCTTCCGCCTGAAAAAGATGTGGTCTTTTACGTTGCGCTGGATTGCGACGCCGTTGTTGCTGGTGATGCTGGTGACCAGTTTCATCTGAGTGACGGATGCGAATGTCCGGAGTCACGGGGTTGTTTGTGGTGTATGAACAATGCGGCATGGTCAAGGCATGGAACGCAGGTATGTCGCGTGCTTGCGGCTTGATGTCGCCGGGCCGGGTTTTGCATACAGCCGGCTGGTTTTCTAGGCGCGCATGGAGATCATGACGCGCCGGAGTATTCATGCGCAGTAAACGCACTATGATCATAAAACTGCAAGTTCAAAAAGGAGAATGAGCATGGAAACGTCACGCGGTTCGTGGGGTTCGAAAACGGCGTTCATTCTGGTGGCGGCGGGATCCGCAGTGGGTCTGGGCAACATCTGGCGGTTTCCTTATCAGGCGGGGATTAACGGCGGTGCGGCATTTGTCCTGATCTACATTGTGGCCGCGTTTATCCTGGGGTTGACGGTTTTTCTGGCGGAAGCGGCCATCGGTCGCGCCACGGGCAAAAATCCGGTTTGCGCCCTGAAAGCGTTGAAACCGAACACGCGCTGGCACTGGTTCGGCGCCATGGGTGTGGTGATCTGTACCACGGTCCTGTCCTACTACGGTGTAATCGCCGGTTGGACGCTGGGTTACGCGGCCAAGGCCCTGGGCGGCGATTTTTCACGCCCACTGGACCAGGCGATGGTAGCTGAGATGTTTACCGAATTTGCCGCCAATCCGGGTTTGATGGTGCTTTTGTTTTTCGCTTTCATCCTGATTACCGTACTGGTGGTTTCCCGCGGCGTCCAGGGCGGCATCGAGAAGCTCGCCAAGATCCTCATGCCCGTGTTGTTCCTGCTCTTGATCCTGCTGGCTGTTCGGGCGGTCACGTTGGAGGGCGCCTCAAAAGGCCTGGCATTCTACCTGAATCCTGATTTCTCCAAGCTCAACACCGCCGCGGTGATGAGCGCCGTCAGCCAGGCGTTTTTCTCTCTTTCCGTCGGCGTGGGCATCATGCTGACCTATGGCAGTTACCTGCGCCGTTCCAGTCGACTGGTCAACTGCGGCATGTGGATCATCGGCCTGGATACATTGGTGGCGGTGATCTCCGGCCTGATCATTTTTCCCACCCTGTTTACCGTTCCCGGCATGACGCCGGCGCAGGGTCCGGAGCTGGTGTTCGTGGTGCTGCCGGTAGTGTTCTCGAAAATCCCCCTGGGCGCGTTGTTCGGCACCCTGTTTTTCCTGCTGGTGGTGATCGCGGCGTTGACTTCGACCATCTCGCTGCTGGAAGTGGGGGTCAGTTACCTGGTGGACAACCGCAGGTGGAGCCGGCATAAGGCGACCTGGCTGCTGGGCGGACTGGTGGCGCTGCTGGGAGTTCCCTCGGCGCTTTCCCAGGGAGGCAGCGGGTTTTTCTCCCGGCTCCCGCTCTTGGGCAAATCTTTTCTCGACACCATGGATCTGGTATTCGGCGCCTATGGTTACACTTTCGGCGCCTTGTTCGTGGCGGTGTTTGTAGGCTTTGTCTGGAAACCGAAAGCGGCGATCGCCGAGATCGAACAGGAAGGCTATCATTTTCGTTTGCAGAGAGTGTGGGCCTTTGCCCTGCGCTGGATCGCCACGCCGGTAATCCTGGTGATGCTGGTAACCAGTTTCTTTTAATTGTGATATACGGTCCGCGCAGTCTCCGTCACGGCCTTTCGGGGCCGTGACGGACGTGCGCATCGACGGAGGCGCTCATGCTAAGTCGCAACAATTCTATTGACAACGCGTGTCGCATATTGATTCTTTTATCCGAGCAGAATGCGGGCATCAACCTGACCCAGTTGAGTGATTTGATGAACATCAACAAGAGTACCGCTTACCGCTATCTTTCCACCCTGGAAAAATACCGCATGGTCAAGAAAAAGGACAATCGCTACACGCTGGGCCTGCGCATCTTTGAAATGGGCAGCCGCGTGCCGGTGATCCGCATGATCCTGGAGCGGATTTATCCCCGTCTGCTGGAATTGGGGTTCCTCTTCAACGAAACCATCAGCGTCGGGGTCTTGTCCGATTCCGAAGTCGTGATCCTGGAACGCATCGAAAAAGGGCGCAGCCTGGTGAACCAGGTGTTTACCGGTACCAAGGTGCCGCTGTATTGCACCAGTCTGGGCAAGGCCATTCTGTCCGTGATGCCCGAGGATCACCGCGACGCGCTGTTGGCGGAGACCCATTTCGAAAAACTGACCCCCCGCACCATCCTCTCAATGGACAAGTTGATTCTCGATCTCGAAGAGACCCGCAGGCGGGGATACAGCATCGATGACTCCGAGTATGAAGAAGATCTGAAGTGCGTGGGCGTGCCGCTTTATTTTGAAAGCCTGGGCGTACTCAGCGCCGTCAGCGTGACGGGCCCGAGATCCAGGATGAAATGCGACCGTGCCCGGCATATCGGTGAGCACCTCAAGGTGGCCGTCGACGCGTTCATGAAGGAGATGAATGCTTGAGTGCAGTCGGCGGACTACCGGGGTTGAATCCGGCAAAAAAATCGATTGCATGCGGATTTTGCTTGACATTTTTTCCAGGTCTCATTAACATGAAATTGGTTTTGATAAATAAAATATGGTTTCATTAAATGAAACATGAGGCCGAGGTGCTGTTGAGCCGATGTACAGTCAGAGCCGCCTGCGAAACCGTTGCCGCGGCGGCGGACTGCCTTGAAATACCAAAAAGGAGGTTTTCAATGAAACACAGAAGTCAGCTTCTGATCACGCTCCTGGTGTCCGTGTTTTTGCTGGTGGGCACCACCCAGGGCATGGCCAAGAAACAGATGTCCCTGATGGACATGTACAAGTGCATGCAGGGCATGAAGTGGGTGGATCTGACGCACGCGTTTGACAAGAACATCCCCCACTGGAAAGGTTTTACCGGAACCTATAACACCAGGCTCCTGTACCATTATGACCCGGGTGTGGGTTCCGACGGCTATGGCTTCCTGGTGCATCAGTACTCCCATGTGGGACAGTGGGGCACCCATGTCGATCCGCCTAGCCATTTCGTCAAGGGGTTGCGTTCCCTGAGCGATATCCCCGTGACGGAGATGCTTCTCCCCCTGGTGGTGTTTGATGTAAGCGAAAAGGTCGCGAACAATCCCGACTACATGATCACCATGGACGATGTCAAGGCCTGGGAAAAGAAGTACGGCCCTGTGCCCGAAGGTTCCTTCTGCGCCATGCGCACGGACTGGAGCAAACGCTGGCCCTCCATGGAAAAGATGCAGAACAAGGACGAGAACGGCGTGGCCCACTATCCCGGATGGAGCATGGAAGTCTTGAAGTACCTGTACGAGACACGCAAGATCATGGCCAATGGACATGAACCCACGGACACGGACCCCGGCCTCAAAACCACCAAGGACAACTACGAAGGCGAATACTACGTGTTGGCCCAGAACAAGTACCAGATCGAGCTTTTGACGAACCTGGACCAGCTTCCCGAGTACGGCGGCCTGGTGGTGGCGAGCTGGCCCAAGGCCCTGCATGGCTCCGGTTTTCCGGCGCGTGTGTTCGCTATCGTTCCCAACATGTAAGCCGCCCGGAAAACGGGACTCTGAAAGGGATATGGAAAAAGTGGAGGTTGAATGAAAATGAAAAAACTAATGATTTTGCTGGCGGCGGTTTGCCTGATGACGGCCGGTACGGGCCTGTGGGCGGATGACGCCGACAAGGGGCCCGAGATCACCGGCGGTGCGACCTTTTACTGGTACACCTTCATGTGGGGCAATACCGATTTCAACAACGACAATTACACATCGAACACCGGCACCGTGGACGGCTCGGGCGATACCTACAACTACAACTACGGTCACGGCAGCATGTGGCTGAAAGCCGACTGGGAAGGCGCCACCGTATTCGCCAAGCTGGGCGCCTGGGGCCCCTTCGGCATGCAGCCCATCTACACCGCGCCCCTGGATCCCAGTGCCCGCCTGCTTGAGGGCTATATCGACATCAAGAAACTGATCGGGCCCTTCTCGCTGCGGGTCGGCAAGTTCCGTTTTGCCTACGGTGAAGGCCTGGTGGCTTTTGACGGCGGCGAAGACGGTACCACCGGATACCAATTGTTTGCGGCGGAAAAGAACTGGTCGCTCGATCTGTTTTACCGCAAGGGACAGGACAACGCCGGCTGGAATGAGATGGCTTTTAATCCCACCCCCGGTTCGCGCAATCCCGACGCCACCGATGATTGGAATGTCTGGGGCGCCTACGCCACCTTGAAGCTGAACAAGTTCACGGTCAGTCCCTACCTGTTCTACAAGAAATTCGGCGATGACAAACCGATGTGGATCGGAGCGGATGTGAGTGCCAGCCTGGTGAAAGGCCTGGCCCTCAAACTCGAGTACGCCCAGATGTTCGGCAGCGGCTGGGGCCAGGATTACAACGGCTTCGGCATGATCCTCAAGGCGGATTACACCACCGACTCCGGCCTGAATGTGGGCGCGGGATACGTGATCGCTTCCGGGGATGATGATTACGCCGACGGCAAGAACGGCACCTACGAAGCGGTGCTGCACAACCCCTACACGGGTGGTTTCTACAAGGGCTGGGTCGGACTGGGTCCTGCCCACATGTGTGCTACTGTGGCGGGTTTCAGTTTGCTGGCTCCTTTTGAATACCTGATGACCAACGTGACCTCAATGAACCTTCACGTTGGCTATAAGATCAACAACGTCATGCTGCGGCTGGATTTCTACAAATACGGTAAACACAAGCTGGCCGTGGGTGACAAGGATATGGGTTATGAAATCGCCGTCCTGGCGATGACCAACATCAAGGGCATCGACGTGGGCGGAACTTTCGGGGTCTGGAAACCCGGCGATCACATCTCCAAGACTCTGAACAAGGGTGACGACTCCGCCTACGGTGGTTACATCTTTTTCTCCAAAGGCTTTGACTTCAAACTCCGGTAATCATCGGAGACGTGACCCGGGCGGGCCGGGAGGAAACTCCCGGCCCGATCCCATCGTTCCCGCGGGCGCCGCCGGCAACGGGACGGCGTCGGCGGGAATGGCAATTCCCCTTAAGGAGTGGACCGAATGACACAAAAAATCGCCCTGATCGGTTTCGGCACGGTCGGACAGGGTCTGGTGGAGATCCTGCAGCAGAAAGAATCCGAGTTGCGCGAGCGCTACGGATACGAATGGACGATCACCGGGGTACGTGACAACCGCTTCGGTACGGCCTGCAATCCCCGGGGACTCGATACCGGGAAATTGCTGCGCGAAGCTGGCAACGGTCGCCTGGAAACCCATCGCAGCGAAGCGGATGTGGCGCAATTCCTGGATGAATGTGACGCGTCGGTGGTTGTGGAGATGACCTATACCAACCTCACGGATGGGGAACCCGCCACCACCCATTGCCGCCTGGCTCTTGAAGCGGGACGCCACGTGGTGACCTCCAACAAGGGGCCGGCGGCCCTGCATTTCCGCGCACTTTCCGCGCTGGCGGCAAAAAAAGGCGTGCGCTTCCTGATCGAAGGAACCGTGATGAGCGGGACGCCGGTACTGAACTTGATGGACGGTCCGTTGCAGGGTTGCCGTGTGCAATCGTTGCGGGGAATCCTCAATGGCACGACCAATTACATCCTCACCTGCATGGAAGCGGGCATGGCGTATGCCGAGGCGCTGGCCAAGGCCCAGGAGCTGGGCTACGCGGAAGCGGACCCCACCGGCGACGTGGAAGGGTTTGACGCCCGGGCCAAAGTGACCATATTGGCCAACGTGGTGATGGGCGCGGATCTGCCCATAGAAAAAGTCGCCTGCAAAGGCATCACCGCCATCACTCCCGAGGATATCGCATCGGCACGCAGTCAAGGCAAACGCTGGAAACTGATCGGCGCCGTGGCGCGTGACGGCGGCGGAATTTCCGCGTCGGTCGCGCCGCAGATGGTGCCCCTGGATCATCCCCTGGCCGGGGTATCCGGAGCGACGAACGCCTTGACGGTTTCCACCGACCTGCTGGGAGATGTGTCGATCGTGGGCCCCGGAGCCGGACGCAGGGAAACGGGATTTTCCATTCTGACCGACCTGTTGACCATTCACCGCCTGGGGTGAGCCCGGAAAAGACTCCAATCCATCAATCAGGAGGCAATACCATGGTGTCCAGCATAATGAACCGCATTCTGTATGTTGACCTGACCAGACGCGCCTTCCACTACGAACCGGTGGATGCTTCCCTGTATCCGCAATGGCTTGGCGGCAAGGGACTGGGGCTGAAGATGATGGCGGACATGGGCCTGGTCGACCAGGATCCCTTTGCCGCCGAAAATCCGCTGATATTTGTTACCGGTCCGTTTACCGGCAGCCTGGTACAGACCTCGTCGCGCATGGCCTTGGTCACCAAGTCGCCACTGACCGGTTCCTGCCTCGACTCCAATGTGGGCGGCCACCTCGGCCCCCAGGTGAAACGGGCGGGTATCGACGTCCTGGTGATCAGCGGCAAAAGCGACTCTCCCCTGGTGTTGCATGTGACGCCTGCGGGGGTGGATTTTCTGGATGCGAGTGACCTCTGGGGCCAGGGCAAATTCGCAACCGAAGACCGCCTGCTGGAAAAATTCCCCGGCAGTCGCGTCGCGTGTATCGGGCCCGCCGGAGAGAACCGCGTGCGCTTCAGCGTGATCGGCACCAGCCGTCACCGCCAGTTCGGTCGCGGCGGAGCCGGGGCGGTAATGGGCTCGAAACAACTCAAAGCCGTGGTGTTCAGCGGCAAGGAAACCTTCAGTTATCACGCTCCCGGCTTGTTTCGTGAATTGGCCTCGCAATTGACCAAGGATGTGGTGGCCCATCCCAACCGCCAGTTGCGCATCACCTACGGGACGAACTGGTGGACGCGGACGGGTCACGAAAAAGGCATGTTCCTGCCCACCCGCAATTGCCGCGACGGACAGTTCGAAGGATACGAGACCCTGACATCGGAGTATTTCCGCGAGCACTATGGCTGGGAAAGCAAGGGCTGCTACAATTGCGCCATCCAGTGCGCCAAGGTGGCCAAGTGGGATGATCGCGAACTGGAAGGGCCTGAATACGAAACCCTGGCCTGGCTGGGCAGCAATTGCGGCATCTCCGACCCCGAGGTCGTCATGGAAGCCAACCTTCTGGCCGACGATCTCGGCCTGGATACCATTTCCCTGGGAGCGACCATCGCTTTCGCCATGGAAGCCTATGAAAAAGGAATTCTGAGCACGGCGGAGACGGATGGGCTGGAGTTGAATTTCGGAAACGGCCCGGCGCTGCTGGAACTGGTCCAACGCATATCCGCGCGACGCGGCCTCGGCGATCTGCTGGCCGAGGGCACGCGGATCGCCTCACGCAGTATCGGCAGAAACAGCGATTATTTCGCGTTGCAAACCGCGGGCATGGAGCTGTCCGGCGTCAACATCAAGGGATCGGCTTCAATGGCGTTGGGACTGGCCACCGCCGATTTTGCCAGCCATACACGGATCTGGTCCGCGACGGCTGAAATGAACGGCTTGTTGGATTACGACAACACTCCCGAGTACGTGGTGAGCGCCCAGGATGAAGTGAATCTGCGCAATTCGCTGATTGTCTGTGATTTTCTGCCTTTCGGCAATGATCGCCTGGCACCGTTGTATACGGCCGCCACGGGGATTCCCATGTCCGCCGATCAATTGATGGAGGCGGGCGCACGAATCTTTACCCTGACGCGCCTGTTCAACATCAGCAACGGACGCACCCGCGCCGATGACCGCATGCCGCGTCGCTATATGGAAGAAACCCATATCGCCGGCATTTTCAAGGACAGGATCCTGACGGACGAATTGTTCAACCGCTGGCTGGACATCTACTACATGAAACGCGGCTGGGACAATGCGGGCGTACCCACGAACGAGTTGCTGCGGACCCAGGGATTGGCCAGGATTTAGCCTGCATTTCTCACAACGATCTGCTGCAATGGCGGATATGGCCGCATTGACGGCGTTATGCTCGGTCATTCTTCTCAGCCATAGCGCTGCTATGCCTTCGAATAATGCCTGTCGCATGCCTTGTCACTGCAACCATCTACGCCATTTCGCGACAATCCTTGCGAGAAATGCAGGCTAACCAAAGTTGAAGAGGTAGGGCGGATAGTTCCAGTTCATGGCGAGGGGCCAGTGGCGATGGGGAGCCAAGTCGAAAGTTGAAAGTCTAAAGTCGAAAGTAAAAAAAACAACCCGAAGCTTTTGTCTTTCCTACAGATATTCCCAATATCTCCAACCTTCTACTTTCTACAGGTCGGCCCCCCGTGGCCGCCCGGTAGAACGGTTAACGTAGAAGGTAGAAAACAGCGCAACCCAGGCGCTTTGCATACCTTATTCCTTCTTCTTTATTCCTTATTCAGGGTCTCCCTGCCGCCGGACACTTTCTTTTCCACCCTCAACTGCCGCAATTTTCTCAACTTCCTTTTTCTTTCCCCTCTCCAACTCTCCTCCTGCAAGTGTTGACAACATTCCCGGGCTGGGTTACCCTTTGCTTTGGCAATTCGAGCGAAAATTCAAAACAATATTCCAACGAAGAGGTAGGCATGAACAACCCGAGCAAGGTCGACCTGGACTGGTCCACGCTGTCATTCAGCTACATCCAGACGGAGCTGCGGTTCCGCGCAGAGTGGCGCAACGGCCAGTGGAATGATGGACGTATGGAGGAAGATCCTTTTCTGCGCGTGCATGAAGGATCCACCGCATTGCATTACGGGCAGGAATGCTTCGAAGGCATGAAGGCGTTCGCGGCCGCGGACGGCCGCGTCCTGCTGTTCCGCCCGGATGAAAACGCCCGGCGCATGCAGCGCAGCGCGGTACGCATCATGATGCCGAAAGTTCCCGAAGAGTTGTTCATGCGCGGGGTGACGACGACGGTTCAGGCCAACCGGCGCTGGGTGCCGCCCTATGGTTCCGGCGCCTCGCTGTACATTCGGCCCCTGCTTTTCGGCATGGGCCCCAATATCGGCGTTCGCCCCGCTTCCGAGTATATGTTTACGGTTTTCTGTACCCCGGTCGGGCCTTATTTCAAGGGCGGGTTGAAGCCGGTTTTCCTGTCGGTGTCCGATTTCGACCGCGCCGCGCCAAAAGGAACGGGAGCGGCCAAAGTGGGCGGCAACTACGCTGCCAGCCTGCAGGCCCATCACGAAGCCGTTGAAGCGGGATACGCCGATTGCATTTACCTCGATCCGGTTCATCACCGCAACATCGAAGAGGTCGGCGCCGCCAATTTCTTCGGCATTACCCGTGACAACCGCCTGGTCACCCCGAAATCCCCGTCCATCCTTCCCAGCATCACGCGCATGTCCCTGGTGCATATCGCGCGGGAGATGCTGGGAATGACCGTGGAAGAACGCGATATTCCCATTGATTCGATCGATGAATTCATCGAGGCCGGCGCTTGCGGAACGGCCGCGGTGATTACGCCGATCGGCGGAATTTTTCACAACGGCTCCATGCACCGGTTTTACGCCGACGGAAATGAAGTGGGACCGGTGATTCGCCGCCTCTATGATACCTTGAGGGCCATTCAACTGGGGGATCGGAAGGGCCCGGAAGGCTGGGTGGTTGAAGTGCCGCTGGGAAATCCGGCCGAATAAAAACAAAATCGGCTGAATCGGGACGCGGCGGGACTTTTTGCTTGATTTTCAGTTTGCGTTTTTCTATAATTTTTCTGGCTGTGGAAATAAGGTCGGAGCATGCTTTGCGGCCGGCCCTGCCCGTCGGAAAAATCCATGGCCGCAAAGGAGGAGGAAAATGAAGAAGTTGATCGCTCTTGTTGCAATCTTAGGTCTGGTCTTTATCATGACCTCATGTTCCAAGCCCGAGGAAGTTGTGGTCACCAAGTACTTCCAGACCATGGCGCACAACGACTCGGATTCCATGTCTTCCATGGCGGTGACGCCCAAGAATCTGGAATATGACTCCTACAAGATCGTCAGTGTCGGCGAGCCGGAAGTCCTTGATTATCAGCTTCCCGCCATGATGGAGGAGATGGAGGCGTTGAAAAAGGAACGCCAGGAACTGCTCAATACCGTGCGCGACATGCAGGATGAGGTGGATGAACTGGAATTCGAGATGAATGAAACCCGCCGCGGCAGTCGCAAAGCCCAGTTGAAGCAGCAGATCGATGAAAAGAAAGCCGCCATGGAGGGTGAAACCGAAAAGTTCCGTCAACTCGTGGCCAAAATCGGCAAGCTCAAGAACGGCATCGAGTTCCAGCAGCAACTGGTGAATTTATCGGTGGGCATCAAGCAGAGTCCGGAAATCTATACCGGAAAAACCACCAAGACCCCGGTGACCACCCACGTGGTATTCAAGGACGGCTCGGAAGAAGACTACGTGTTTGAACTAATCAAATATGAATTGAATGTGAAAGACCGGGTGCTCCCCAACCGCCTGATTGTCTTGAATATTCTTACCCAGGCGGAATACGATAAAATGAAGGCCGGTGAAACCCTGGTGGAAGAGGTTGCTCCTGCGGAAGCGGCTGAAGCGGAAGAGATCAGCGAGGAAGCTCCCGCCGTTGCCGAAGATGAGCCGGTCGGAGACCAGGAGTAACGCGCGTTACTGCATTGTGCTGACGGCGGTTTCCGGCCGTGAGTCCGCCGACAGGCTGGCGGATTCCCTGGTCCGCAACCGCTTGTGTGCCTGTGTCAGCGTGGTACCGGGAGTCATTTCCCGGTACCGCTGGCAGGAGCGGCTGGAAACAGCCGAAGAGGTTCTGCTGATTGCCAAGACATCCTGCTCGCGATATGCCGAAGTGGAATCCTTTCTGTCGCGTGAACACCCGTATGAGTGTCCCGAAATCCTGAAAATCCCAATCGAAGCCGGGCTTCCGGCATACCTGGATTGGATGCGGGACAGTGTAGAAGAAAGTTGAAGAGTTGAAGAGTTGGAAAGTTGAAGAGGAAAGAAGTTCAAAAAGGTGACAGGTATCAGGTGCCAGGAGGCAGGTGTGGGGGCGGTTCGTTAACCGCCTTGTAGAAGGTAGGACACTTCGGGAATATCTGCAGGAAAGACAAAAACTCCGGGTTGTTGATTTTACTTTCGACTTTAGCCTTGGCTCCCACTCGCCACTGGCCCCTCGCCGGGAATTGGAACCATCCGCCCTACCTCTCCAACTTTCCAACTCCCCAACTCTCCAACTCCCCAACTTTCCAACTCTCCAACTTTCCAACTCTCCAGCTTTCCACAAAAGAGTTCATTTCGTTTGTTTTTCCAGGATCTGGAAATCGGCGTCTGAAAAGTCGTTGACTTCCGGATGCAGGGACCAGCGGATGCGGATGCGGTAACCGGTTCCGGCCGCCAGGCTTTCGGGCATACGCCATTCGAATCGACCGCTGTCCGGGCAGCCGGGCGAGATGACCAGGTGTTTCACGCCTTTCCGGTACAGCACCAGGATGATTCCGCCGCCGAAGATTCCATGAGAGTCCCAGATAATGGGTACGGTGTCCCCGGCAAGGAATGTTTCGCCGCCGTTGGGATGGACAATCCGCAACAGCGGCGTTTCTTCGCTCAAACCGTGTGTCGCGGCCGGGGGGTGACTATTGACCCGCAAGGCAAACGCAAATACGCAGGTGAGCGTCAGGCAGATTCCGATGAAAAAATTTCGCTGGGTCATAAAACTTTATAGCAGAATACTCGAGACTATCCCTGGTCCGCAACCGCTTGTGTGCCTGTGTCAGCGTGGTACCGGGAGTCATTTCCCGGTACCGCTGGCAGGAGCGGCTGGAAACAGCCGAAGAGGTTCTGCTGATTGCCAAGACATCCTGCTCGCGATATGCCGAAGTGGAATCCTTTCTGTCGCGTGAACACCCGTATGAGTGTCCCGAAATCCTGAAAATCCCAATCGAAGCCGGGCTTCCGGCATACCTGGATTGGATGCGGGACAGTGTAGAAGAAAGTTGAAGAGTTGAAGAGTTGGAAAGTTGAAGAGGAAAGAAGTTCAAAAAGGTGACAGGTATCAGGTGCCAGGAGGCAGGTGTGGGGGCGGTTCGTTAACCGCCTTGTAGAAGGTAGGACACTTCGGGAATATCTGCAGGAAAGACAAAAACTCCGGGTTGTTGATTTTACTTTCGACTTTAGCCTTGGCTCCCACTCGCCACTGGCCCCTCGCCGGGAATTGGAACCATCCGCCCTACCTCTCCAACTTTCCAACTCCCCAACTCTCCAACTCCCCAACTTTCCAACTCTCCAACTTTCCAACTCTCCAGCTTTCCACAAAAGAGTTCATTTCGTTTGTTTTTCCAGGATCTGGAAATCGGCGTCTGAAAAGTCGTTGACTTCCGGATGCAGGGACCAGCGGATGCGGATGCGGTAACCGGTTCCGGCCGCCAGGCTTTCGGGCATACGCCATTCGAATCGACCGCTGTCCGGGCAGCCGGGCGAGATGACCAGGTGTTTCACGCCTTTCCGGTACAGCACCAGGATGATTCCGCCGCCGAAGATTCCATGAGAGTCCCAGATAATGGGTACGGTGTCCCCGGCAAGGAATGTTTCGCCGCCGTTGGGATGGACAATCCGCAACAGCGGCGTTTCTTCGCTCAAACCGTGTGTCGCGGCCGGGGGGTGACTATTGACCCGCAAGGCAAACGCAAATACGCAGGTGAGCGTCAGGCAGATTCCGATGAAAAAATTTCGCTGGGTCATAAAACTTTATAGCAGAATACTCGAGACTATC
>OBLN01000098.1_pt1 | contig 31247 bp, 34 predicted proteins | sample 1519301 | NCBI WGS metagenome assembly OBLN01 (sample SAMEA2452533, study PRJEB22499) | sediment metagenome | reverse complement strand
TCATACACCGCCATGATCATCACGTTCATGATGCTGATGAGGACGATGGCCACCAGCATGATCTGGATGAACAGGGTCATCATGTCGATCATCGCGGCGATGTTGGCAAACGGCGAGAGCTTCTCCCAGTCGTGGATCTCCAGTGCCGGCTTGCCCTGCTGGTTGGTGAGCTGGCCGAGGCCCTGCTGCAGTTGGGTCATCACTGAGGGCAGGGTGGCGGGGTCGCGCAACCGCACCGCATATTCGCTCACCGAGTTATCCTGCAGCCGTAGCAGGCTGCGGGCATCGTCGATATGGATATAGCCGTCACGACCGCCGGGACCGGAGATCCCCTCAAGTATGCCGCGCACTACAAAGGTCTGACCGTTGACCGCACCGTCCTGGTTGGTGGCCACCAGCACGATGGTATCCCCCACCTTGACCTGCATGCCGCGGGCGATCAGTTCCGGCACCAGTATGGTGCCCGTCTCCAGCAGGGCGTTGCTGATACCGCCGTCAATGATGCGCCCGGCGAGCAGCGGCGCGGTGGCCTGCTCCTGTTGCGGGTAGACCGCGTTGAGACGGATGTTGGTGGTTTCGCTGAAGTTGCTGAACATGGCGCCGAACTTGATGCGCGGTGACCAGGCCTCGACGGCGTCCAGCTCAGCCAGCGCCTGCTCGGTTTTGGCCGTCAGCGCCGGTTTCATCATCATGTTCAGCGGCAGGTTGTCGAGCGAGGCGACGTAGCCCTTTTTGTGGACCTGCAGGTGGCCGATCATCGAGTCGGTGATCTGTCCCACCATCAGCTGCTTGAACGAGCCCGCGAGGGAGATGAACAGCAGCACCGCCATGATGCCGAGGGTGATCAGCAGTCCGGTGAGCAGGGTGCGGCGGCGGTAGCGCAGCAGGTTGCGCGAGGCGATACGCAGCAGCTTAAGCATGGGTCACCTCCTCGCAGCTGAGCCTGCCGTCCTCCAGGGTGTAGAGGACCTCCGCCTCCTGCATGATCTTCGCATCGTGGGTGGAGAAGACGAAGGTGGTGCCGAATTCGTCGCGCATCGACTTCATCAGCTCGATGATGCGGTAGGCGGTGTCGTGGTCGAGGTTGGCGGTCGGCTCGTCGGCCAGCACCAGTTTGGCGTTGGTGACCAGGGCGCGGGCCACGGCGACGCGTTGCTTCTGCCCGCCGGAGAGCTGGTCGGGTCGCTTGCCCCCCAACTCGGCCATGCCCACCGCCTCGAGCATCTGTTCGATGCGCGCCTTGCGCTCCGCGGGGGGGCGGTTCTGCACCATCAGCAGCGGATACTCGATGTTTTCGTAGACGCTGAGCACCGGCACCAGATTGAAGTCCTGAAAGACAAAGCCGATGTGCTCGCCACGGAAGGCGGCCGCCGCCTTGCGGTCGAGGGTGGTGACGTCGGTGTCGAGCACCCGCAGGGTGCCGCCGGAGGGCTGGTCGAGACAGCCGATCAGGTTGAGCAGGGTGCTCTTGCCGCTGCCCGAAGGGCCGACGAAGGAGACAAAGGAGGCGGCCTGGATGGTGAAATCGGCATCCTTGATGGCCTCTACAGTGACCTCGCCCATGCGGTAGGATTTTCTCAGGTGGTTTGCCTGGACAAGGCTCATGCGCTGGCAGCTCCGGTTATAGGGTCAAGGGTGAGCATTAGCCATGATGGGGGAATTTTCAAGCGCCAAAAAGTGTGATTGATTTGCTATCTTTTTGTGATGGCCTGCATTGTAATGTGTGGTTTTATCGGTCGGGGCTCCCGGTGTGGCGTGTGGCAACTGAAGTGGGTATGAAGAGTATAGCGGTGATGGAGTCGGTGAAGATGGTTCGTCTGGGTAGAAAGGCGCTGATGACAGGGGTGGTGATGCTGTTGCTGGCTTCGGCACTGCACGCGGCCGAGCCCGATCTTGAGACACTGCGCCAGCATGCCGAGCGGGGTGATGCCTGGGCGCAGCTCAATCTGGGGGCCGCCTATGACAACGGCATGGGGGTGGAGCGCGATCTCAACCAGGCGCTGCACTGGTACCAGATGGCGGCGGAGCTGGGGCTGGCCGAGGCGCAGTACAACCTGGCGCACCTGCTGGTGAGCGAGGAGCTGAGCAGCGCCGTCGCTGCCGAGTGGATGCGCAAGGCGGCCGAGCAGGGCATGGCCGATGCCCAGTACCTGATGGGTGTGATCTACGCCGAGGGGATCGGGCTTGAGGTGGACGATGTGCGCGCCGTCGAGTGGCTTAAACGCGCCATCGCCCAGGGGCATGAAGAGGCGGCCCGCTTCCTGCGGGAGACCTATGCGCTGCCGCTGGAGGCGCAGTAAGGCGGCGGGATCCGCGCCATTGGCGCAAAAAAGGTGAAAATACCGTGTTTCCCAGCCATTAAGCGGCTATAATCGCCGGTCCACATTTACCTGCACCTTTTTGGAAGTATCCCCTGTGATTGAGAATCTGCGCAATATCGCCATTATCGCCCACGTCGACCATGGCAAGACCACCCTTGTTGACCAGCTGCTGAAGCAGTCCGATACCCTGGATGCCCGCACCCAGCTGGAAGAACGTGCCATGGACTCCAACGACCAGGAGCGTGAGCGCGGCATCACTATCCTCGCCAAGCCTACGGCTATCAAGTGGGGCGACTACCGCATCAACATCGTCGACACCCCCGGACACGCCGACTTCGGCGGCGAGGTGGAGCGGGTACTCTCCATGGTCGACTCGGTGCTGCTGCTGGTCGACGCGGTGGAAGGTCCCATGCCACAGACCCGCTTCGTCACTGAAAAGGCGCTGGCCCGCGGCCTCAAGCCCATCGTAGTGGTGAACAAGATCGACCGCCCGGCGGCACGCCCCGAGTGGGCGCTGGACCAGACCTTCGACCTGTTCGATCGTCTCGGCGCCAGCGACGAGCAGCTCGACTTCCCGGTGGTCTACGCTTCGGGTCTGAGCGGTTTTGCCGGCCTCGACCCGGATGTGCGCGATGGCGACATGAAGCCGTTGCTGCAGGCGATCATTGACCACGTCCACCCGCCGCAGGTGGAGCCGGAAGACCCCTTCCAGCTGCAGGTCTCCCAGCTGGACTACAACAGCTACGTCGGTGTTATCGGCATCGGCCGCATCAGTCGCGGTCGGGTCAAGACCAACACGGCGGTGACCGTGATCGACAAGGACGGCGAACGTCGCAACGGGCGCGTACTGCAGTTGTTCGGTTTCATGGGGCTGGAGCGGATCGAGGTGGACGAGGCGCAGGCGGGCGACATCGTCTGCTTCACCGGCCTGGACCCGCTTAACATTTCCGACACCCTGTGCGACCCCAATGCGGTCGAGGCGCTGGCGCCGCTCTCCGTCGACGAGCCGACCGTGAGCATGACCTTTCAGGTCAACAACTCCCCCTTCGCCGGCAAGGACGGCAAGTTCGTCACCAGCCGCCAGATCAAGGAGCGGCTGGAGCAGGAGCTGGTGCACAACGTGGCGCTGCGCGTCGAGCAGGGCTCCGATCCGGACAAGTTCCGCGTCTCCGGCCGTGGTGAGCTGCATCTGTCGGTGCTGATCGAGACCATGCGCCGCGAGGGCTTCGAGCTGGGCGTCTCCCGTCCCGAGGTCATCATCCGTACCATCGACGGCGAGCCGCAGGAGCCGTTCGAGCAGGTCACCGTGGATGTGGAGGAGCAGCACCAGGGCGCGGTAATGGAGCGCCTGGGCAATCGCGGCGGCGACCTGAAGAACATGGTGCCCGACGGCCATGGCCGGGTGCGCCTGGACTACATCATGCCGGCGCGCGGCCTCATCGGCTTCCGCACCGAGTTCCTTACCGCCACCCAGGGCTCGGGCCTCATCTACAGCGTGTTCGACCACTACGGTCCGTTCAAGCGCGGCGACTACGGCAGCCGCAAGAACGGCGTGATGATCGCCAACGCCCCCGGCAAGGCGCTGACCAACGCCCTGTTCAACCTGCAGGAGCGCGGCCGCCTGTTCATCGGCCACGGCACCGAGGTGTACGAGGGCATGATCATCGGCCTGCACTCGCGTGACAACGACCTGGTGGTCAACGCGCTCAAGGGCAAGCAGCTGACCAACGTCCGTGCCTCCGGTACCGACGAGGCGCAGGTGCTGACACCACCGGTGACCCACACCCTGGAGCAGGCGCTGGAGTTTATCGATGACGATGAGCTGGTCGAGGTGACCCCCAACCACATCCGCCTGCGCAAGAAACTGCTGGTGGAGCACGAGCGCAAGAAGGCCTCGCGCAGCAAGGAGTGATCGACTCACTCCCTTGATAAAGAGACCCGGCCCCCCGCGCCGGGTTTTTTTATCCGTGGTGTTTCGCCTCTCTCCCCGTAAAACCATCATCGCGGCACGGCAGCGCAACGAGTCACGTTTCGCCCATTATTCCTTTGCTTTCGACCTGGCGAATGCTTTAATTGAGTGAGCCGCTGGGTTATGGCGGCCCTACAACAACAAGCAGCAGTCGAGGAGTCACCCGTATGTCCATTTTACGTTTCCTGGGCGGGCTTTGTGCCCTCTCCATTATTGCCATGACGCCCCTCAGTGCGGCGGAGCTGGGGGAGCCACGTCACAAGGTGGTGATCCAGGTCAGCAGTGATGATGTCACCACCCAGAATATCGCTCTGAACAACGCCGTGAACCTGCAGAATCACTATGGCATGGACGAGGTGGCGGTGGAGATTGTCGCCTACGGTCCCGGGCTGTCGCTGCTGGTCGGCGGCAGCAAGCAGTCGCAGCGCGTGGAAAGCCTGGCCAAGCAGGATATTGTTTTCAGTGCCTGCGGCAATACCATGAAGCGGATCGAGCGCAACGACGGCAAGCCGGTGGTATTGAGCAAGGGCGTGCAGGTGGTCCCCGCAGGCGTTGCCCGCATCATCGAACTGCAGGAGGAGGGGTACCGTTACGTACGCCCCTGAGCAGCGCTGACCTGTCGGTTATGTACAAGGCGGACAATTCCCTCACACATGGTGGTGGATTGACGGGGGCCTTGGTCGTTGCGGCAGGCCGCTTAAGACACGGCACCGAAGTGAAAAGTGTGACGGCAGTGCCATGCAAACTGCCGCTAATGGGGCTAGAATGGGTTATTAATCAGCTTGGATATGGCTTATGGAGAGTGTAAGAATGAAAAAGATAATCGTACTGCCGCTGTTTGCAGCACTGGCCCTGAGCGGTTGCGCCTCCACCGGCGAGACCGGTGACAGCAGCCGCACCGCGACGGGGGCGATCCTCGGCGGCATTATTGGCGGCATCGTCGCGCACAATACAGGTGACAGCAGCTCCCGTACCAGAACCGCCGTTGGTGTGGTCACCGGTGCGGCGGTTGGCGGGGCCATTGGCCACTCCATGGACGAGAAGGAGCGCAAGATCCGCGAGATCGCCGCCGAGCGGGACGCCAGCGAGATGGAGGTCGAGCGCCTGCGTGAGGACCTGTTGCGCGTCAGTGTCTCCTCCGAGGCCTCATTCGATTTTGACCGTGCCGATATCAAGCCCGAGTTCAAGCCGACCCTGGATCGCGTCGCCCGCGTACTGCGCGACGACCCGGGCCTGCGTATTACCATCATCGGCTTTACCGACAGCGTTGGCAGCGAGGCCTATAACCTGCGCCTGTCGCAGCGTCGCGCCGATGCCACCGCCTCCTACCTCATCAGTCAGGGTGTGGCTGCCAGCCAGATCGCCACTGAAGGTCTGGGTGAGTCCGAGCCGCGCGCCAGCAACGCCACCGAGGCGGGACGCGCGCAGAACCGCCGGGTGGAGATCTACCTGCAGCAAACCTAGGCGGGTACGCACCGCGAGAAAGACCGTGACACCGCCCCGGCGTGTCGCGGTTTTTTTTGTCCTGCCCGAGGGGGCTGTCAGCGCTATGGGCTGACTCTGCCCCGTGTTCTCTCTTGGCGGCTGGCGTGGGCGGCACTAAGATGGGGGGAGTTGAAGCAACCCGTTGCGAGTGACAGCCATGCATATCCTTTATCCTGAAATCCAGCCCTATGTCAGCCACACTGTGGTGGTTGAGCCGCCGCACAAGCTCCATGTGGAGGAGTGCGGTAACCCGCATGGCATCCCGGTACTGTTTGTGCACGGCGGCCCCGGCGCGGGTTGCGAGGATTACCATCGCCGCTTTTTCGACCCCGAGCGCTACCGCATCATCCTCTTCGATCAGCGCGGCAGCGGCCGTTCGGCACCGCATGCCGAGTTGGAGGGCAACACCACCCAGGCACTGGTGGCGGATATGGAGCAGATCCGCGAGCACCTCGGCGTCGACAAGTGGCTGCTGTTCGGCGGCTCGTGGGGCTCGACATTGAGCCTGGTCTACGCCGAGAGCCACCCCTCCCGGGTGTTTGGACTGGTGCTGCGGGGTATCTTCCTCTGCCGTCCGCAGGAGATCCGCTGGTTCTATCAGCAGGGCGCCAGCCGGCTGTTCCCCGAATACTGGCAGGACTATCTCGCCCCGATACCGGAGGAGGAGCGAGATGATATGGTGAGTGCTTACTATCGACGTCTTGCCGGTGACAACGAGATGGAACGGATGGCGGCGGCCAAGGCCTGGTCACTGTGGGAGGGGCGTACCTCGACCCTGCGTCCCAGCGAGGCGGTGGTGGAGCATTTCGCCAACCCCTATACCGCGCTCTCCCTGGCGCGTATCGAGTGTCACTACTTCATGCATGACAGTTTTCTGCAGCCGGATCAGATCCTGCGCGATGCCGGACGCCTTGCAGGCATCCCCGGGGTGATCGTGCACGGCCGATACGATGTGGTCTGTCCGGTGGAGAATGCCTGGCAGCTGCATCAGCGCTGGCCCGATGCGGAGCTCAAGGTGATCCCCGACGCCGGACACTCCGCCTCCGAGCCCGGCACCATCAATGCGCTCATCCAGGCGACGGACGATTTTGCCGAGCGCCTGGCATGATTGGGTTGTTGCAGCGGGTTAGTGAGGCCAGTGTCACGGTGGCCGGGGAGCGGGTCGCGACGATAGGGCGCGGCCTGCTGGTACTGGTGGGGGTGGAGCGGGGCGATAGCGAGGCCGAGGCGCAGCGGCTGTTGCAGCGGCTGCTGCGCTACCGTGTCTTTCCCGATAGCGACGACAAGATGAACCTCTCGCTGGCCGACATCGCTGGCGGCCTGCTGCTGGTGCCGCAGTTCACCCTGCCGGCCGATACGCGCAAGGGAAACCGCCCGAGCTTCACCCCCGCCGCCTCACCGCAGGAGGGTGAGCGACTGTTCACTTACCTGCTGCAGCAGGCACGGGAGGCCCACCAGCCGGTGGCGGCGGGATGTTTCGGCGCAGACATGCAGGTGGCGCTGGTGAATGACGGACCGGTGACATTCTGGCTGCAGGTGCCGCCGCAAAGCACCTGAGCGTGCCGTTTCATGACGCGTGACCACGGCTTTCCCCGATAAACCGGAGGGGAAGAAGGCCAGTGGAGAGTGCTAGCCGGTGGCAATCCGGCGCGGATGGTGCTCCTGCGACACCTCGCCGCTGAACGTGGCCTCAGGCTCCGCGCTCTCCTCGAAATCGGGGTTTGGCTGGGGGGAGAGCAGGCGCTGCAGAAAATGGGCGGAGAATTCAGCGCGGCTGGTAAGCCCGGCCTTGCGGTAGACGGAGACCGCGTGCTGGCGCACCGTCCCCTCACTGCGGTGACATCGCTCTGCGATTTCCCGGTGACTCAGACCCTTGAGGATATAGAGGGCGGTCTTTTTTTCCGCCTCGGTCAGCCCCCACTGGCTGAAGGAGTATTCGATACTCTTGCCCAGGCCGTGGAGATACTCCTGCAGGTGCTGTTGCGCATGGCGCGCCTTCAGTGTGACGACCCGCCAGCGGCGCAGCATATAGAACGCCGGTACCAGACTGAAAACGACGATCCCCAGTTCCACCACGACGTGCAGAATGGACATGTGCGCGTGCAGATCCATGAAAATATCGGCCATGCCGAGTGTGGCAACGCCGAAAAGCATTACCGTCAGCCAGGCATAGACTGTCGTACTTTTGACATTCATGAAATCTCTCCCCCCTGTTCTATTCCATGCTTCAAAATGAGCATGTTGTCTTGCTGCCATTCAGAATCGCTGAAAAGCTGCGTAATGTCAAAAAGTTACATTCCCCTACCCGCGACCTAACATCTGTAAGGGCTATCAAGACATAGGAGAGTTTCTCCCCCCTGAAGGCAGAACGTCACATTTGTCAGCTAGGGAAGAGACCGTTTGTTGTCTAGGGTTGAATTATGACTGTGAAGCCGATCACAGTCTGTCGAATACCTAATGATTCAGGGGGAAGCACAATGCGATTTATTCACAGGGCCATGGGCCTGATATTGGGGGTGACCGTCTTGTCGACGGTCTTTGTCTCGGTGGCGCAGGCGGTGCCATCGTTCGCGCGACAGACCGGGATGGCCTGTGTCAGTTGCCACGCGAACAATTTCCCAGCACTCAACGCCTTCGGCCGCAGTTTCCGCGCCCAGGGCTATACCATGCGCGGTGCCGCCGACCTCATCGAGGGGGAGGGGATATCGCTGCCGGCAGAGCTCAAGGCGAGCCTGATCACCAAGCTGCGCTATCAGGTTGACGGTTCGGTCGACGGCGGCCGTGGCGAGGTGCAGTGGCCGGATGAGGCGGCGCTGCTGATTGGCGGGCGCGCCTCTGAAAATATCGGTTTCCTGCTGGAGGCGGGCATGGGTCCGCAGGAGGGGGAAGGGGCCTTCCACTTACAGGACACCAATGGTGACGGTGTCATCGATGAGAATGATGAGCAGGAGGTTGGCAGTGATGTGACCGGTAATTTCCTCTCCTTCAAGGCCCATTTCAATGCCAGCGACAATATCGCGGCAGTACTGTTTGGCACCGATGGCCTCGGTGTGGGCTATGGCATGGAGCTGATGAACACCGGGCTGCAGCGCTCGCAGCGGCCGATCGAGAACCGTGCAGGTTACTCCGCCGCGCAGCGCCTGGGTACCGCATCGGGTGAAGCCACCGGTCTGGCGCTGGTCTACCACACCAATAACCTGATGGTGAATTACTCCCACTGGGCACCTACCTGGGGCAATGTGAATGCCAATATTCTCGGCGGCCTGGGCCACTATCTGCGGGTCAATTACTTCATCAACGCCAGCGGTTGGGATATGGGCTTCGGTGCCAATGTGATGGATGGCTCGATCAAGGTCGGCGCCAATGATCCGGCAGAGGAGGTGCATGTCGCCAGCAGTGGCGTGGATTTCCAGGCGCTGGGTGAAATTGGCTCCATGCCGGCAGAGTTCTACCTGAGCTACGGCATAGCGCCCAAGGGCAGTGACACCGCCCGAGAGACCTATAACAACAGCACTACCGATGACGCCACCGCCTATGGGCTGCTCGGCAAACTCGGCGTGACCGCCAACACCAGCCTCTATGCGGGGTATGGCTCTACTGACTATGGCTCTACGACCATCAGTGATGCGACCATCGGTCTGCAGTACATGCTGGCGCAAAACGCCAAGCTGGAGCTCTACAATGTGACCAGTGATAGTGGTGATGATGCGGACGATTACACGATGCTGATGCTGTTTGCCGGCTTCTAGCGCACAGGGGCCTCACGCTGAGTGCGGCCCCGTGCAATGCATAGCAAGGAGAATATTATGAAATCGATTAAGATCAATCTGTTGGTGGCGCTGCTTGCCGCCATCATGTTCAGCGGCAACGCCGCTGCCTCGGATGCCTTTGAGGGCTACAAGCTCTACAAGAGCTACTGCATGGTCTGCCACGGCGTGGAAGGTGAGGGGGATGGACCTCTGGCCGGTAAGCTGGGCGGCACCAAACCGGCGGAGCTGACTGATGCGGCGCGTGTGGGCAAGCGCAGCGACAAGCAGCTGTTTCAGATCATCCAGGGCACTGCGGACCACGCCAAGATCGACGGCAAGATGCCGCGCTGGGGACTGGCAATCTCCGGTCCGCAGATCAAGTCGCTGGTGGCGTATATCCGTTTCCTGCATGAGAGCAAGCACAGCGTCCTGGGTGACCCCGAGCTGGGCAAGCAGATCTACCTCAAGTCCTGCGCCGCCTGCCATGGACCCAGCGGCAAGGGCGACGGCGTGATGACCAACGTGCTCGACATGCAGCCAGCGGACCACACCAAGTCAGGAAGCATGGGGTCGGAAAGCAATGAGCGGTTGCTGGAGATCGTGCGCGACGGCGGCGACGGCTATATGCCCGCCTGGAAGGGTATCCTGAGTGATGAGGAGATCACGGCAGTGGTCGGCTATATCCGCCTGCTTTCCTACTGATAAGGAGTAGTGACCGCGGGCCTGTTGCTCCAATGCCGGTCAGTTAATGAAGCTGTCATTGCAGCGTTAGTCAGCGGGTTTGCCTCGCTTCGCTCGCAATGGCAGCCTTTCCTTGCGAGTGCATCCTAAACTGATCGGTATTAGGCTTGGTGGCCCGCTTTTTTGGTCATGCCTGGTATGGCCGATGTGTGCAGTGCTAAATGCCGCTCCGATAGCCGTGCGCTAGGCCTGCCGGGGGACGACACAATCTCCCTTATGGACCACTAGAGCGCATCGAGGATCGCGCGGCGCTTCTGCTGGTGCTCCTCTTCACTGATAAGCCCCTCCTCATACAGCCCCTTCAGTTCGAGCAGCCGCTGACGGTTGTCCCTTACCGATGTGGTACCCGCTGCGGGTGCTGTCTCTGCGGGAGTGCTGTGGCGGCTGCATTGCAGCTGTGCGGTGAGGCCGCGCTCGAGAATGCGGTTGTTGACGTTGGTGCGGTAGGTCTCGCAATCCGGGTGTTCCAGTGTCACGGTACCGTAGAGGTGCTGCAGTGATTCAGGGTATTGGTGCGGAAAGACCTGATTGCGCATGACGCTGCTGGGGGTCACCCCTACCGCCTGGCCCATGACATAGACCGTCGCCTGTGGTGGTACGGAGTCGACGCTGAAGCTGCTGGTGTCGGGTGCCAGTAAGCGCTCACCGCTACAGCCTGAAATCAGGAGCAGGGCGATGGCGGGGGTAAGCCGTTGTCGGATCATGATTGCCTGAATGTTAGTGTGTGTATAGGCATCTTATACCATAATCTGTCGAGGGTGGTGACGAGGCGTCGCCACCGGCGTATGAGGCGCACCTATTACGGCCGCTTGCTGGCCCCCCGGGCTGGACCTGGCCCGGGCATAGTGATAATTTCTCCCTGCGCCACCAACCGGGACCCGAATATGCAATTTTCTGTCAGTGATGAGGACATCCACAAGGCCAAGTGGCCGCACGACCTTTTCCTGATCAACCTGATCTTCAACCATATCCTGATGTTTGCCGCTTTCCTCTCGGCCAGCTCGCTGTGGCAGTGGGTGATTGTGGTGCCCATCGCCTCATTGCTGATCCTGCTCTACACCATGTGGCGAGCACGCAAATCCCTGCGGGTCGACAGCTGGTATGTGATGTGTCACTGGCAGATCTGTTTCAAGCGCAGCAAGATGTTTATCGGCATGATTCTGCTGATGCTCGCGGCGATCGGGGCGGTGCTGCTGTTCTCGGGCGGCGACCCCGGGCCGCAGCAGATCGCCCTGGCCGGTGCAGCAGTGCTGCCCACCATGGTGATGGTGCTGGTGCTGATCATCCTCGAGACCGAGTCGCTGGATGATGCGCGCAAGGGGCGGGTGCCCGATAGCGTGGTTGATCGCTACCCGCAGGGGCGTTACACCCCCGTCGAAGAGTAGGCGCCGCACAACGTTGCAGCTTCACGACCGGCATGTTGCCGGTCGTTTCATTTCAGGAGAGCCCGATGGGCAGACATATTTTTCTCAGTGTACTGGGCTTCAGCCTGCTTGCCGTGGTGATCGGCATCTTTGTGTTGCCGGGCAAGGAGTCCCATGACATCCGTTTGCCGTGGCAGATCAATATCACGCCGGAAGGTGGCCTGCAGGTGCTCGGGGTGGAGCTGGGTCGCAGCACCCTGGGGGAGGCCGAACTGGCCTTTAGCGAGCCCGCCGAGGTGAGCCTGTTCGAGCAGGAGGACGGTCGTCGCGTGGTGGAGGCCTACTTCGACAGTGTCGACATCAGCGGCATACGCGCCCGCATTATCGTGGTAATGGGGCTCACTGAGGAGCAGTTGGAGACGATGTATGAGGGCGGAGTCAGGGTGGCGAATATGGGCGGTGGCCGGCGCAAGGTGACGCTGGCTGATGACGACCTGTTACGCCTGAAACAGCTGCCGATTGAGAGTATGACCTATATCCCGCGGGCCAACCTGGATGAGGAGCTGGTGCTGGGACGTTTCGGCGAGCCGGCAGAGCGTATTGCCGAGGCGGAGGGGGAGACCGTGCATTGGCTCTATCCGGAGCAGGGGCTGGATATTGCGGTCAATCCGGAGGCGAGCGAGGTGCTGCAGTATATCCGTCCGATGCACTTCGAGCGCATACGTGCGCCGTTGCTGACGCAGAGTGGCGCACCGCAACAACCCTAGTCGCGCCTCATGGGCTAATTCTTGAGGTTATATAGTTAGCCCCTCTACCCGGTGGGGGAGGGGAGTGAAAGCCGTGCTGTGTCTTGAGAACGGGCCTGTGAGTCGGCGCAGGGTGATGCTGGCAGTGACGACATCAGTCGTCGGCATCGGGAAAGTTCTTGCCTACCCTGACCTCGCGCCCGCCCTTCTGCGGCAGATTCTCCTCATCCTCATCCAGCAGAATGCGCTGGCCGTCTCCCTCGAGGTCGTCATACTGTCCCTTCTTTACCGCCCAGATGAGGATTCCGACGAAGATCAGGCCAAGTATGATCATACCGGGGATAAGCTTGTAGATAACTTCCATGGCTAGACTCTTCGTGCGTGGTTATCGGTGAGTGTCAGGTTTTCATTAGCCGTTCGGGCTCGCAGCCACCCGCCGGATCCCGACAGACGCGATGCAGTGGCGGGCACGGCGCGCCCGATAATAGGCATAGCGAGCTTAGCTATGCGGACCTTATTTAGGACCGATTGTAACCGCTTTGGTTCAGGATGACAGGCTATACGTCAAAAGCCGTATGCTGAAGAGGCAGTGAGGATTTCACCTTTCACCTTTCTTGAACAGGGTGCGAATGCGCGCGGCATTGCCGATCACCAGCAGTGAGCTTATCGGCATGGCTATCGCGGCGACCAGCGGTGTGATCAATGCCATCATCGCCAGCGGCACCATGATCACGTTGTAGGTGAGGGAGATGCTGATGTTCTGGCGGATGGTGCGCAGGGTGCGGCGCGACAGGGCTGAGGCGAGGTGAACCTTCGCCAGCTCATCACTCATCAGCACGATGTCGGCGCTCTCCACGGAGACGTCGGTACCGGAACCGATGGCAATGCCGACGTTGGCGCGGATCAGCGCCGGTGCATCGTTCACCCCGTCACCCACCATTGCCACCCGTGCACCGCGCTGCTGCAGTTCACTGATCACCCTGTCCTTGTCCTGCGGCAGCACCTCGGCTATCACCTCCATGCCGCCGAGCTGTGCGGCGACGGCCTCGGCCACGCGTGTGCGATCGCCGCTGAGCAGGGTCATGCGGATCCCCGCCTGGCGCAGCTTGCTGACAAGGTCGGGGGCGTCCGCGCGTATCTCATCGGCAATCGCCAGCAGCCCGGCATAGTGGCCGTCGATGGCGACATGCACGCAGCTGAAGGCCTGCGTTTCCAGCTCGGCGATCGTTTCGCTAAAGGCGCTGTCGATGGTGATGCCCTGTTGTGTCAGCCAATCGGCGGTGCCAATGACCACAGAGCGTCTCTCGACCTGTGCCATCACCCCCTTGCCCGGTTCGCTTTCAAACTGCTCGGGCTGCTGACCGGCCTGCGTCAGGTTGGCCTCCTCGGCCGCCTCGACAATGGCGCGGGCGATGCTGTGTTCTGCAAAGCGTTCCACTACGGCGGCGAGCCGCAGGATCTCCTGCTTGTCAAAGCCGTTGCCGACGTGGATCTGCTGCAGTCGCATCTTGCCGGTCGTCAGGGTGCCGGTCTTGTCGAACACGAAGTGGGTGACGTGGGAGAGGGTTTCCAGCACCTGGCCGTTCTTGATGAGGATGCCGTGCCGTGCCGCCTGACCGGAGGCGACGGCGATCGACATCGGCGTGGCCATGCCGAAGGCGCAGGGGCAGGTGATGATGAGCACCGAGGTGGCGGCCATCAGTGCCAGCTCAAAACCGGTGTTTAGCCACCAGGCGAAGGTGATGCTGGCCAGCAGCAGGGTGACGAAGACAAACCAGGGCACGATCCGATCGGCCATGCACTGGATGGGCGCCTTGGAGGCCTGCGCCTCTTCGACCAGGGCAATGATCTTGCCCAGTGAGGTGTCACGCAGTGTGCCGCTGACCTCCACGGTGAGGGCGCTGTCGATGTTATAGGTCCCGGCCGAGACGCTACTGCCGTGGCGTTTGCCCACCGGCACAGACTCGCCGCTGAGCATGCTCTCATCCACGCTGCTGCGCCCTTCCAGCACCACGCCGTCGACGGGGATCTTGTTGCCGGCCTTGACCAGCACCTGCTGTCCCGCCTTGACGCTGCGGATGGGGGTGATCTTCTCCTCGCCGTTCACCAGCACGGTTGCCACCCGCGGCTGCAGGTCCATCAGACGCTGGGTGGCGGCGACGGCGTGGCGCTTCGACATCGCCTCCAGGTAGCGCCCCACCAGGATGACGAACATGAAGTTGACCACGGTGTCGAAGTAGACCTCGCCTATGGCATTGTCACTGATGGTGACGTAGACCGAATAGAGGTAGGTGGTGGTGGCGCCGATGGCGATGGGCAAGTCCATCGTCAGGTGACGGTTACGCAGGCCGCTCCACGCCCCCCTGAAGAAGGGCCAGCCGGAGTAGAACAGGGTGGGGGTGGCGAGCAGCAGACCGAGCCACTGGAACATGCCGAGAAACTGGCCGTCATCGGCGGTGTCGGCACCGGTGTAGAGCGCGATGGAGATCCACATCAGGTTCATCATCGCAAAACCGGCAAAGGCCAGGCGGAACAGCATGGCGCGATTCTGGCGCTTGATGCTGCCTTCGGCGACCTCGGGGTCGAAGGGGACCGCCGAGTAGCCGATGTGGGCAAGACGCTTGATGATCTCGGAGAGCTTGATGCGGCGGTTATCCCAGCGCAGCAGCAGGCGCTTGCCGGAGAGGTTAACCTGGGCACTGAGCACCCCCGGCAGACTGCCGAGGCTGCGTTCGATCAGCCAGACACAGGCGGCGCAGTGGATCCCCTCGACCAGCAGGTGGATCTCCCGCTCCTCGCCCAGCTCACGGATGAACTCCTCCTGTACCTCGTCGAGGTCGTAGAGCCCGAGGTCCTTGGGCGGCTCCGGCGGCGGGGCGAGCAGGGTGCCATCGGGGGTGCGCTGGTAAAAGCCCTGTAGCCCGGCATCGTAGATCGCGCTGCACACCGACTGGCAGCCGATGCAGCAGAAGCGGCGCGGCTCGCCGTCGATCTCCTCGATATTTTCCTCATCGGGAGGGATCGGCAGGCCGCAGTGAAAGCAGCCGCTGTCAACGGTTTGCACCGCGCGATCCATGGAGCGCGACTAACGGGTTGTTACATTGATACGACGGGCGATCTCGAGCTGGTCGTCGTCGCGCTGAACCATGACCTTGAGGTCCCACAGTCCTTTCAGCGGCAGGTTGAGCCGGCTCTGGTAGACGCCGTTGGCCACTCGTTCCATGCGGGTGGTGATATCCGCCGAGGCGTCGGAGGGACGGTAGGCGTGCAGGGTGACTTCGGCATCGCGCAGCGGCATGCCGACCTTGTCCACAATGTTTACGCTGTAGTTGACCGCTTCGTTGGCGAACACCTGCTCCGGGCTTTGCAGGTTGATGTCCCAGCCCAGCTGGCTGCGCGCTTCCAGGCGTTTCTGGAAGTTCTTTTCGACATCACGCCCCTTTTCGTAATACCCCTCCTCGACCAGACCGGGATTGGTGGTGAAGGCGGTGACGATGAAGAGGATGTTCACTACCACCACTGTTACCAGCAAGCCCAACCAGCCCAGTACCCAGGGGTTGCGCATGGCATGTTTGTTATCCTGTGAGATCAACATGTTGTTACCTTTGGTGTCATAAGTCGCTGTGGTGTTGGCCTGCAGCTATATCTGCCTGCTAGCGGCGCGGACTGAAGAAGGCGCCTTCGTAGCGGACGGCTTCTTCGGGCTTTTCCACATCGTAAACCTTGAAAGTTACCGGTGTGCGTGACTGCTCCAGGCTGGCGCGCGGGATCTTGAGATAGACGATGTGAGAGAGCAGTTTGCCGGAATCGATGTGCAGGGGTTCATCGGCATTGAGCAGCTGCAGTCCCTCCGGCCCCTCGGCGGTGATCTGGACCATCACATCCTTGTCCTGCTTGTTCAGCATCTTGATATCATAACGATTCTGGATAGAGCCGTCACTGAGCTGGACGAACAGCGGTGAGCGCTCATGGATCACCTTCAGCTCCAGCGAACCGAGGTGGGTCAGGCCGTAGAGGATGCCACTGGCGGCGATAACCATGATGCTGATGTAGACCAGCGGGCGGGCGCGTTTCCAGAAGGGTTTGGTCGGCTTGCCCTCGATCTCGTCCAGCGAGGCGTAGCGAATCAGCCCCCTGGGCTTGCCGATCTTGTCCATCACCGTGTCGCAGGCGTCAAGGCACAGTGCACAGGTGATGCAACCCTCCTGTTGACCAGCACGGATATCGATACCGGTGGGGCAGACGGCGACACACTGGTTACAGGAGATGCAGTCGCCATTGCCCGGCTCGGTCTCTCCCTTCTTCAGTTTGCCGCGCGGCTCGCCGCGGTTGAAGTCGTAGGTGGGGAGAATGGTTTCGCGGTCATACATGACCCCCTGGATGCGGGCGTAGGGGCAGAGCCAGAAGCAGACCTGCTCGCGCATGAAACCGGCGAGAATGAAGGTGCCGGCAGTAAACAGCGCCAGTACGGTCCATGCCACCACGGAGGCGGAGAGGGTGAGGTAGCTGTGCCACAGCTCGTAGGCGTCGGTAAACCAGGCGGCGAAACTGATGCCGGTGAGCATCGAGATGATCAGCCAGAAGAAGTATTTGGTGCCGCGCAGGCGCAGTTTGCGCGCATCCAGCGGCGCCTCCTTCAGTTTGCGCCGCTGTGTCGGGTTGCCCTCGATCTTCTCCTCGATGAGGGTGAAGATGTCGGTCCACACGGTCTGGAAGCAGAAATAGCCGCAGAAGACGCGCCCGGCGATGGAGGTGACCACCGCCAGCAGGATGGCGAAAAATAGCAGCGTCAGTGACAGCAGCCACACATCCTGCGGCAAAATGGTGATGTCGAAGATATGGAACTGGCGGTTGGGGATATCGAACAGCACCGCCTGGCGATCGCCCCAGCGCAGATAGGGGCCGAGGAAGAACAGCAGCCACACCGACATGGTGAACCACTTGATGGTGCGGTATTTGCCGGGCATGCGTTTGGCAAAGACCGTTCCGGCGTCGACGTTTACGTGCCAGACCCCTTCCTCTTCGTAGAGGTTGTCGGCATGTTGCTGCTTAATATCGGAAGAATCGCTCACGTCTACCTCCTGCCCAGCGGCCAAGCGTGGCTGCTGGGTGATTTCAATAGTGGAATAATAGCTTGGTGAAAGGGGCGTCCCTTTCAGCAAACTACTACACCGGCCCGCGATATTCGCTTATGGCGCGATCTGCAACGGCTGACATATTAGCACAAACTAATGAAAAAAAAGGGGAGATAATCATCTCCCCTTCGGTACTGCCTTGACAATCCTGCTTGCCGTGAGACTTAAGATTCAGTCCTTGGAGTGGGTTGTCTTTATGAGTCTCAGGACGCGAATCCCGAGTACCACCAGAACGATAATGGAGCCAACTACGGCCAGGATAGAACCAATTGCTACTGCATCCATCGTTACATCCCCTCTTTAAACGGTACCGCATGCACACGGCATGCGGCCCGGATTTTTGGTTATCTTACAATGCTGTGCTAAAGGCTTACTGGCCGCCACCGAGCTGGTAGACATAGACAGCCAGCTTCTTCAGCTCGGCGTCGCTCAGCTTGGTGCCGCCGAACTTGGGCATGACCGCCTCGCGGCTCTGCGGGTCAGACGGATCATTGACGCCATGGGTAATGGTGTACTTGATGCTGGCCAGCTGGTCCTCGGCGGCAAAGCGCCAGATGCTGTCGGTCAGGTTGACAGCGCCCAGCATCGGGTTGCCTTGAGCCTCGACACCGTGACAGGCGATGCAGCCCTTGGACTGGTACAGCGGTGAGCTGGCCGGGTTGCCGGCCAGGATGGCCTCCGCCAGCTCATCCACCTCACCCTCGCTCAACAGCTTGCCGTGGGCCGGCATCATGCCGTTACGACCGTTGACGATGCTCTGCTCGATGGTCTCAACGGCACCGCCGTAGATCCAGTCGTCGTCAGCCAGCACCGGAAAGCCCGGGTTGCCCTGGCCGCCGGCGCCGTGACAGGCGGCGCAGTTATCACCGAACAGTACCTTGGCTGAGCGCATTACGTAGTTGGTGAGCTCATCATCGGCAAGCATGGCCGCGGCCGTGCCCTTCGGATCCTCGTCCATCAGCGCCTGGATCTTGTCCTCGTACTGGGAACGCTTGGCCTGGATGGCCTGCATGTCTTCCTTGTACTCCTTGATCGCGGTCCAGCCGGTGAAACCCTTGGTGTGGGTGTTGACCATCGGCCACATCGGATAAATCAGGCCATAGAGCAGGACCAGGATCCAGCTGGCGTGAAAACCAATCATCCACCACTTGGGCGGCTGGTTGGTCAGCTCGCGCAGGGTGTCATCCCAGACGTGTCCGGTATCCGGAGCACCGTACGGATTGCTTTTATCACTCATTTTCTCTTCTCCGTTTCGGTAGTGTCAGCGTCATCATCGTCCTCGAAGGGAAGGTGACGCTGAGACTCGAGTTTCTCTTTGTTCTTCGGATTGAAGACGAATACATAGGCCCAGATCATCAGGAAAAAGATGCCGACCGTGACAATCAGGCCTATCCAATCGGGCAGCGTCATCGCTGCCCAGTCGGTGTGGAAGTATTCCTTCAGACTCTCCATTACTGGCGGTAGTCCTTATCCTCGAACTTCACCATGGTGCCCAGTACCTGCAGGTAGGCGACGACCGCGTCGAGCTCGGTCTTCCCCTGAACCTCGGCAGAGGCAGCGGCAATGTCATCCTGGGTGTACGGTACACCCAGGGTCTTCATTGCACGCATCGCCTTGGTGATGTGGCTGCCATCGACGGCGGTTTCGGCCAGCCAGGGGTAGTTGGGCATGACGGACTCAGGCACTACGGAGCGCGGGGCCATCAGGTGACGGCGCTGCCAGTCATCCGAGTATTTGCCGCCGACGCGGGCGAGATCCGGGCCGGTACGCTTGGAGCCCCACTGGAAGGGGTGGTCGTACATTGACTCGGTGGCCAGGCTGTAGTGGCCATAGCGCTCTTTCTCGTCACGGAAGGGACGAATCATCTGCGAGTGACAGGTGTAGCAGCCCTCACGGGTATAGACATCACGACCGGCCAGTTCCAGCGCGGTGTAGGGGCGTACGCCGTCACCGGCCTTCCAGTCGGCGAGGGTTTGACCCTCTTCACGCTGCCAGACGATCTCAGGATGCTGGTTGTGCTCCATGGTCTCATCCAGGTAGAACAGCGGGATGATCTCTACCGCACCGGGGATCGCGACCACGATCATGAGCATGAACACCATCAGGAAGACGTTACGTTCCGTCTTGTCCTGAAACTTTGTTGAATGGATTTGATCAGCCATTGTTATTAATCCTCCTTATCCGGCTTAGGCGTTAGCGGTAGCGACAGAAGCGCTACGCTGGCCGACAGCCTGGCGGATGGTCATTACCACGTTGTAGAGCATGATGGCGCCACCCAGCCAGTAGATCATGCCACCGATGGCACGCATGGCGTAGTAGGGGTGCATCGCTGCAACGGACTCGGCAAAGGTGTAGGTGAGGGTGCCGAACTCGTCGTAGTCGCGCCACATCAGGCCCTGCATGATGCCGGATACCCACATCGCGGTGATGTAGACCACAGCGCCGATGGTGGCGAGCCAGAAGTGCAGGTTAACCATCTTGGCGGAGTACATCTTGGTGTTCCACAGCTTCTCGACCATGTGGTAGAGCGCGCCGGCGGCAACCATGGCAACCCAGCCCAGTGCACCGGAGTGTACGTGACCTACGGTCCAGTCGGTGTAGTGGGAGAGGGCGTTAACGGTCTTGGAGCTCATGACCGGACCTTCGAAGGTGGACATGGCGTAGAAGGCCAGGGACATGATGAGGAAGCGCAGAATGTAGTCATCGCGCAGCTTATCCCAGGCACCGGAGAGGGTCATCATCCCGTTGATGGCACCACCCCAGGAGGGGATGATCATCGCCAGGGAGACGGCGGCGCCGAGGGAGCCAGTCCAGTCAGGCAGTGCAGTGTACTGCAGGTGGTGCGCACCCAGCCATACGTAACCGAACATCAGTGCCCAGAAGTGGATAACGGACAGACGGTAGGAGAATACCGGGCGGTTGGCCTGCTTCGGTACGAAGTAGTACATGATGCCGAGGAAGCCGGCGGTCAGGTAGAAGCCTACGGCGTTGTGACCCCACCACCACTGGATCATCGCGTCCTGTACCCCGGAGAAGATGGAGTAGGACTTCCACATGCTGACCGGAATGGCCAGGGAGTTGACCACGTGCAGGTAGGTGATCATCACCATCATGCCCATGAAGAACCAGTTGGAGACGTAGATGTGGGAGGTCTTGCGGTTGGCAATGGTCATCACGAAGTTGATGGTGTAGGAGAGCCATACCACGGCGATGAGAATGTCCAGCGGCCACTCCAGCTCGGCGTACTCCTTACCACCGGTCAGGCCCAGCGGCAGGGTGATGACGGCGGCGACGATGATGATGTTCCAGCCCCAGAAGGTGAACCAGGCCATCTTGTCGCTCCACAGACGCACACCACAGGTGCGCTGTACGGAGTAGAAAGCGGTAGCCATCAGGGTACAGCCGCCGAAGGCGAAGATCACTGCATTGGTGTGCAGCGGACGCAGGCGACCGAAGGACAGCTCGGCCATGTCGAAGTTGAGGAACGGCCAGGCCAGTTCCGATGCCACGTAAACACCCACCAGGGTGCCCACGACCAGGTAGACGACGGCCATGACGGTGAACCACCGTACGACGTCGAAGTTGTACTTCTCTACTTGTGTCGTTTCCACGAGTAGTCTCCTTTTGTTGTTACAAAATTGTTATGCCGAACACGGATGCCCATGGGCTACCACCCAAAGATGTTGTGCAGGTAGCTGAGCAGAGGTATCAAACCCCCGTTTCACTGGTTGCGCTGATACGTATCTGTCGGTTTGCTCGCCTCCCCTCAGTTTGTTCTGCTGTTACCTGCCGATATGCGCCAAAGGGCATACCCACCTGAAAGCTAATGACATTATAAAGTGTGGGGGATTTTAGGTGATTCGGCGTAAGGGAGCCGTCTCGATGTTTAATGGGTAATCCGGAAGTGATGGAAGTTGATAAAGGATTTCAGGAACCCCTCATAAACCTATAAAAATACTTAAGTATTTATACTCCGGATTCCGGTAGCTACGGTGGAAAAACCCCCAAGTCTTCGTCGCAGCGGATAGAATGGTAGTCGAAAAGACGATACCAGAACATTGATTTTTGTCAATTGATGGGCCATTTGCCACAGATTTTGACAAAATTGTGTTTTTTCACCTCAGCGCCCTGTCGCGGCACTCATTATATATTAGGAACCCACATGCTCCGCTTGGGTATTCGGTGCATTGGCCACGGCACGCAACCTGGGAAGGTCGGTAATGCAGACGTGTTTGCGCTGGACGTTGAGCAGTCCCTCGTCCTGGAAGCGGGTGAACAGCCGGCTGACGGTCTCGACCGCCAGGCCCAGGTAGTTGCCGATGTCGTTACGGGACATGCTCAGGTAGAAGTCGGTGGGGGAGAAACCGCGCTGCTGGTAGCGGTTGGAAAGGCTTAGCAGCAGCGCGGCGAGACGCTCCTCGGCGCTTTTCTTGCCCAGCAGCATCAGCAGGGACTGATCGTGCAGGATCTCCTTGCTCATGATCTTCAGCAGCTGGTGCTGCAGGCTGGGCAGACGTGTGCTGAGCTCCTCCAGCCGGTCGAAGGGGATCTCGCAGATACTGGTGGTCTCCAGCGCCTTGGCGGCGCAGGGGTGGTGCTGCAGGTTGATGGCATCGAGCCCCAGCAGTTCCCCCGGTAGGTGAAAGCCGGTGACCTGTTCATGGCCGTCCTCGGTGGGGGTATAGGTCTTGATGGAGCCGGAGCGCACCGCATAGATGGCCTGGAAGGCGTCGCCGACATGGAACAGGTGTTCTCCGCGCTTGACCGGGCGGCGGCGCTTGATGATGCTGTCCAGCTCCTCCAGTTCCTGCGCATCGATCCCCACCGGGAGGCAGAGCTGGAACAGATTACAGTCCTTGCAGGCGACCTTGATCTGGTCGAGTTTGACAAGGTTATGATTAGCGGCTTGCATCATGGGCTGCCGACTCCGGGCGTGCTGGGGTAATCTCGAATCCTCTTATATTTCTTCCGGCTATGCAATAAGGGCGCTTTTTTTGCCATGCCATGGAGCGTTTTATTTAAACGCCCGGCGGTTAGGAGTATGCTATAGGGCTTTCAACCCTGCACTGACTGCCGATGAGGACCTCCCATGGCTGAGCGAAAGGCCACGGTAAAACGCGATACCCTGGAAACGCAGATCGAGATCAGCGTGGATCTCGATGGCAGCGGCAAAGGCCGCTTTGACACCGGGGTGCCCTTTCTGGAGCACATGCTGGACCAGGTGGCTCGTCACGGCCTGGTCGATATGGCGATCAAGGCGCACGGCGACCTGCATATCGACGCCCATCACACGGTGGAGGATGTCGGCATCACCCTGGGCCAGGCCTTTGCCAGCGCCATTGGCGACAAGAAGGGCATTCGTCGTTACGGTCACGCCTATGTGCCGCTGGATGAGTCGCTCTCCCGTGTGGTGATCGACTTCTCCGGCAGGCCCGGGCTGCAGTATCACGTCGACTACCCGCGGGCACGCATCGGCGAGTTCGATGTGGACCTGCTGCAGGAGTTCTTTCAGGGCTTCGTCAACCACGCCCAGGTCACCCTGCACATCGATAACCTGCGCGGTACCAACGCCCACCACATCGCCGAGACCATTTTCAAGGCCTTCGGCCGTGCATTGCGCGTCGCGCTGGAGCAGGATGAGCGGATGCAGGGAATGATGCCTTCCACCAAGGGCAGCCTGTAAGCGGCGGACACCCTGCGACAGTATTTTCAGTAACCCAATTGAGCAAGAGACAGCTTCCATGAGCAGTGTGGCAGTGATCGACTACGGCATGGGCAACCTCCACTCCGTCGCCAAGGCCCTGGAGCATACCGGTCGGGTCGATGATATTCGGGTGACCCACGATGCGGCGCTGATCCGCTCGGCGGACCGCGTGGTGCTCCCCGGCGTCGGCGCTATCCGCGACTGCATGGCCGAGATCCGCCGCCTGGGGCTGGATGAGGTGATCGCCGAGGTTGCCGCCAGCAAGCCCTTTCTCGGTGTCTGCGTCGGGATGCAGGCACTGATGGATTTCAGCGAAGAGAACGGCGGCACCGACTGCCTGGGGATCCTGCCCGGGCGGGTCAGCTACTTCGGCGACAAGTTGGTGGATGAGAAAAGCGGCACGCTATTGAAGGTGCCGCACATGGGCTGGAATCAGGTGCACCAGGAGCGGCAGCACCCGTTGTGGCAGGGGATCGGGCAGGACGCGCGCTTCTATTTCGTACACAGCTATTATGTGACCCCCGCCGAGCGGGACTACCTGGCCGGCAGCGCCCGCCACGGGGTCATCATCGCCGCTGCCCTGGCGCACGAGAATATCTTTGCTGCCCAGTTCCACCCGGAGAAGAGCCAGCACGACGGTCTGCGTCTGTACGCGAACTTCCTGGAGTGGGACGGTACGCTATAGTTTTTAATCGGGACTGCCCGCCAGGTGCGGGCGGTAGCACAAGCGAGGCCCCGCACTGTGCGGCGGCCCTGTGAAAGAGGATGTAGACAATGTTGTTGATTCCCGCCATTGATCTGAAGGACGGCAAGTGCGTGCGTCTTCGGCAGGGGCGTATGGAAGACTCCACGGTGTTCTCCGACGATCCGGTGGCGATGGCCGCCAAGTGGGTCGAGGCCGGCGCCCGGCGTCTGCACCTGGTTGACCTCAATGGCGCCTTCGAGGGCAAGCCGGTCAATGGCGAGGTGGTGCATGCCATCGCCGAGGCCTTCCCGGATCTGCCGATCCAGATCGGCGGTGGCATCCGTGACGAGGAGACGGTGCAGAGCTATCTCGACGCCGGGGTGCAGTACGTGATCATCGGCACCAAGGCGGTGAGCGCGCCGCACTTCATCAACGACCTCTGTCTCGAGTTCCCCGGCCACATCATCGTCGGTCTCGACGCCAAGGACGGCAAGGTGGCGATCGACGGCTGGTCCAAGCTCTCCAAGCACGATGTGATCGACATGGCCAAACATTTCGAGGAGGATGGCGTCAGCGCCATCGTCTACACTGACATCGGCCGCGACGGCATGATGACCGGGGTCAATGTGGAGGCCACCGTGAAGCTGGCGCAGGCGGTCAACATCCCGATCATCGCCTCCGGCGGCATCACCAACCTGGATGACGTACGCCGCCTGTGCGAGGTGGCCGACGAAGGCATTACCGGCGCGATTACCGGGCGGGCGATCTACGAGGGCAGCCTCGATTTTGCCGAGGGCCAGAAACTGGCCGATGAGTTGTGTCCTGAATGATTGAACGATCTTCATTTTGTGTAGGAGCGGCATCCTTGCCGCGATATGTACGGTTCCAGCCGGACAATCGCGGCAAGGATGCGCCCCGTAGGAAGTGCCCTTGGGGTGCCGCTCCTACCCCATGTAACTTGAGACTTTAAAAGTGTCACTAGCCAAACGCATCATCCCCTGCCTCGACGTCGATAATGGCCGCGTGGTCAAGGGCGTGCAGTTCGTCGACATTCGCGACGCCGGCGATCCGGTGGAGATCGCCAAACGTTATGACGAGCAGGGCGCCGACGAGATCACCTTCCTCGACATTACCGCCTCCTCCGACGAGCGCGAGACCATGGTGCACGTGGTGGAGCAGGTGGCCGGCCAGGTCTTCATCCCGCTGACCGTCGGCGGCGGCATCCGCAAGGTAGAGGATATCCGTCGCATGCTCAATGCCGGGGCCGACAAGGTGGCGATCAACACTGCCGCGGTGTTCAACCCGGAGTTCGTCAAGGAGGCGGCCGAGCGCTTCGGCTCGCAGTGCATCGTGGTCGCCATCGACGCCAAGCAGGTACGTGAGAATCCGCCCAAGTGGGAGATATTCACCCACGGCGGGCGCAAGCCCACCGGCATCGACGCGGTGGAGTGGGCCAGGCGCATGGTCGACTACGGTGCCGGCGAGATCCTCCTCACCAGCATGGACCGCGACGGCACCAAGAACGGCTTCGACCTGGCCCTGACCCGCGCCGTGGCCGACGCGGTACACGTGCCGGTGATCGCCTCCGGCGGTGTCGGCAACCTCGACCATCTGGCCGAAGGCGTGAGCGAAGGTCATGCCGAGGCGGTGCTGGCGGCGAGCATCTTCCACTTCGGTGAATACACCATCGAAGAGGCGAAAAAGTGCATGGCCGGGCATGGGATCGAGGTTCGGTTGTAAAAGATATCAACGCAGAGGGCGCTGAGGCGCAGAGGTCGCAAAGGGTTGATGGGCTTTTTAGTGTTGTCATAGCGAGATGCAGGGCAGCGAAGCAATCTGCGTGGCATTGGGCAGTAAGACTGCTTCGCTCCGCTCGCAGTGACAATTTTCATGCAAAGCGCTAAGGGTTAAATACTGAAATGGTTATACACTTTGCGTCCTCTGCGACTCTGCGACCTTTGCGTTAAATTGGGTTTACAATGAATTGGTTAGACGAGATTAAGTGGACCGAGGACGGACTGGTGCCGGTGATCGCCCAGGAGGCGGAGTCCGGTGATGTGGTGATGTTCGCCTGGATGAACCGCGAGTCGCTGGCGCTGACCGCGGAGAAGGGCGAGGCGGTCTATTTCTCCCGCTCCCGCAACAAGTTGTGGCACAAGGGCGAAGAGTCCGGCCACGTGCAGAAGGTCAGGTCCATCCGCGTCGATTGCGACAAGGATGTGGTGTTGCTGAGCATCGAGCAGGTGGGCGGCATCGCCTGTCATACCGGCCGCCACAGCTGTTTCTACCATGAGCTGCAGGGCAGTGAGTGGGTGGCGGTGGAGCCGGTGCTCAAGGACCCGAAACAGATCTACAAGTGATAGTAAAATGAGCGATACGCTGAACAAACTGGCCGAGGTACTGGAGTCGCGCAAGGGTGCGGACCCCGACAGCTCCTATGTGGCCAAGCTCTACAGCAAGGGGCTGGATGCCATCCTGAAGAAGGTGGGCGAAGAGGCCACCGAGACGGTGATGGCGGCGAAGGACGGCGACGCGGAGAAGATCATCTACGAGGTGGCCGACCTCTGGTTTCACACCCTGGTGCTGCTCAAGCAGCAGAATCTGGAGCCGCAGCAGGTGCTGGATGAACTGGAGCGCCGTTTCGGCCTTTCGGGCCTTGAGGAGAAGGCGAGTCGAGGTGAGTCATGAGTGAGTGTATCTTCTGCAAGATCCGCGACGGCGAGATCCCCTCGGACAAGGTGTACGAGGATGACCAGGTGTTCGTCTTTCGCGACATCCACCCCAAGGCCGAGGTGCACCTGCTGATGGTGCCGCGCGAGCACATCGGCAGCCTGAACAACCTGGCGCCGCAGCACGACGGACTGGTGGCGCACATGCTGCGCCTGTTGCCGCAGCTGGCGCGTGAGCAGGGTCTGGATGACGGCTTCCGCACCATTATCAATACCGGAAAGGGGGGCGGCCAGGAGGTCTTCCACCTGCACATTCATCTTCTCGGCGGCAGCGACCTGCCGGGCTTTTAACACACTGGAGTAAATACATCATGGGTATCAGTATCTGGCAACTGCTCATCGTTCTGGCCATCGTCATTCTGCTGTTCGGCACCAAGAAACTGAAGAACATCGGCGGTGATCTCGGTGGTGCGGTGAAGGGGTTTAAAAAGGCCGTCAGCGAAGGCGAGGAAGAGAAGAACGCCAAGGCCAATCTGGAGAAGCAGGAGTCGGCCGAGGGTAACGTCATCGAAGGCGAGTCAAGCAAAGAGAGTGACTCCAGCAAGGAGAAGGACAAGGCATAACGCCTTGTCATCCTTTGCTCTCGTCCTGCTGAAAGATACAGACCATGTTTGATATCGGCTTTTGGGAACTGACCATCATCGGCGTGGTAGCACTGCTGGTGATCGGACCGGAGCGGCTGCCGAAAGTGGCGCGCACCGTCGGTCTCTGGGTCGGCCGGATGCGCGGCTTTGTCATGTCGGTCAAGGCCGATGTGGACAGGGAGCTGCGTGCCGATGAGCTCAAGCGCATCATGGAAGAGCAAGCGCGCAGCACGGGCCTGCATGAGATCGTGGAGGAGACCAGGGAGTCCTTGCAGGAGAGCAAGGAGTCGCTGATGGATGCCAAGGCGTCCCTGGATGAGATGAACAAGCCCGACTACCTGGTCAAGGCGATGCCGCAGGAGAAGGACGACAAGGACGGCAGCGAGGCGCAGGCGGACGACAAGAGCCGTGCGGATGCGAGCGGCGGCAGCGATAGCGGAACAAAGAAAAAAGATGACGAATAACAGCGGGCAATCACACGACCAGGTGGAGGCCGAACAGCCGCTGCTGGCGCACCTGGTAGAGATGCGCGACCGTTTGTTGCGCGCCGTGCTGGTGGTGCTGGTGATCTTCGTGGGCGTCTTCTATTTCGCCAATGACATGTACCACATCGTCGCCACGCCGCTGATGGAGCATCTGCCGGAGGGGGCCAGCATGATCTCCACCAAGCCGGCCGGCACCTTCTTTACGCCGATGAAGCTGGCGCTGATGCTCTCCATTTTCCTCGCCATGCCCTTCATCCTCTACCAGATGTGGGCCTTTATCGCGCCGGGGCTCTACACCCACGAGCGCAAACTGATCGTCCCGCTGCTCATCTCCAGCACCCTGCTGTTCTACGCCGGCATGCTGTTCGCCTACTACGTGGTGTTTCCACTGATGTTCGGCTTTTTCGTCAACGTCGCGCCGGAAGGGGTGACGGTGATGACCGATATCAGCGAATACCTCGACTTCGTCCTCAAGATATTCTTCGCCTTCGGTATCGCATTCGAGGTGCCCATCGCCACCATCTTGCTGGTTTGGGTCGGCGCCACGACACCGGAGAGCCTGGGGCAGAAACGTCCCTACATCATTGTCGGCGCCTTTGTCATCGGCATGCTGCTGACTCCGCCCGATATCATCTCCCAGACTCTGCTGGCGCTGCCGATGTGGGTGTTGTTCGAGATCGGCCTCATCGCTTCACGCTACTTCCTGCGGCTCAAGCGCCAACGCCAGGAGGAGGTTGAGCAAGAGGAAGAGCTGGAGAGCGAGGAGGATATGGAGGCAGCACTGGATCGCTATGAGTCTGAGGAGCGCAGCACCTCGGCCAACAAGGGCGGTCAGCGGGAAGACTGAGTCGGCATCGGCTATGCTTGAGGGCATGTGCCGAGTCCTGTTTCTGATGCTGCTGCTCCACAGCTTGCCGGCGGCGGCCTCCTCGCCGCTGGCAGACTCCCCCTCTCCCTATCTTGCACTGCATGCTGACGATCCGGTTGCCTGGCAGCCTTGGCATGAATCACTGCTAGAGCAGGCGCGACAGGAGGAGAAACTCCTCTTTATCTCCAGCGGCTACTTCGCCTGTCACTGGTGTCATGTGATGCAGCGCGAGAGTTTCCGTGATGAGGCGATCGCCGCGTGGCTGAACACGCATTTCATCCCGGTAAAGATCGATCGCGAGCTGCGGCCCGAGCTCGACAGTTACCTTAACGACTTTGTCGCCCGTACCCGTGGCAGCGCCGGCTGGCCGCTGAGTGTCTTCATCACCCCCGAAGGCCACCCCCTTGCCGGCACCACCTACCTTCCCCCGCAGCACGACGGACTGGTGGCGCACATGCTGCGCCTGTTGCCGCAGCTGGCGCGTGAGCAGGGTCTGGATGACGGCTTCCGCACCATTATCAATACCGGAAAGGGGGGCGGCCAGGAGGTCTTCCACCTGCACATTCATCTTCTCGGCGGCAGCGACCTGCCGGGCTTTTAACACACTGGAGTAAATACATCATGGGTATCAGTATCTGGCAACTGCTCATCGTTCTGGCCATCGTCATTCTGCTGTTCGGCACCAAGAAACTGAAGAACATCGGCGGTGATCTCGGTGGTGCGGTGAAGGGGTTTAAAAAGGCCGTCAGCGAAGGCGAGGAAGAGAAGAACGCCAAGGCCAATCTGGAGAAGCAGGAGTCGGCCGAGGGTAACGTCATCGAAGGCGAGTCAAGCAAAGAGAGTGACTCCAGCAAGGAGAAGGACAAGGCATAACGCCTTGTCATCCTTTGCTCTCGTCCTGCTGAAAGATACAGACCATGTTTGATATCGGCTTTTGGGAACTGACCATCATCGGCGTGGTAGCACTGCTGGTGATCGGACCGGAGCGGCTGCCGAAAGTGGCGCGCACCGTCGGTCTCTGGGTCGGCCGGATGCGCGGCTTTGTCATGTCGGTCAAGGCCGATGTGGACAGGGAGCTGCGTGCCGATGAGCTCAAGCGCATCATGGAAGAGCAAGCGCGCAGCACGGGCCTGCATGAGATCGTGGAGGAGACCAGGGAGTCCTTGCAGGAGAGCAAGGAGTCGCTGATGGATGCCAAGGCGTCCCTGGATGAGATGAACAAGCCCGACTACCTGGTCAAGGCGATGCCGCAGGAGAAGGACGACAAGGACGGCAGCGAGGCGCAGGCGGACGACAAGAGCCGTGCGGATGCGAGCGGCGGCAGCGATAGCGGAACAAAGAAAAAAGATGACGAATAACAGCGGGCAATCACACGACCAGGTGGAGGCCGAACAGCCGCTGCTGGCGCACCTGGTAGAGATGCGCGACCGTTTGTTGCGCGCCGTGCTGGTGGTGCTGGTGATCTTCGTGGGCGTCTTCTATTTCGCCAATGACATGTACCACATCGTCGCCACGCCGCTGATGGAGCATCTGCCGGAGGGGGCCAGCATGATCTCCACCAAGCCGGCCGGCACCTTCTTTACGCCGATGAAGCTGGCGCTGATGCTCTCCATTTTCCTCGCCATGCCCTTCATCCTCTACCAGATGTGGGCCTTTATCGCGCCGGGGCTCTACACCCACGAGCGCAAACTGATCGTCCCGCTGCTCATCTCCAGCACCCTGCTGTTCTACGCCGGCATGCTGTTCGCCTACTACGTGGTGTTTCCACTGATGTTCGGCTTTTTCGTCAACGTCGCGCCGGAAGGGGTGACGGTGATGACCGATATCAGCGAATACCTCGACTTCGTCCTCAAGATATTCTTCGCCTTCGGTATCGCATTCGAGGTGCCCATCGCCACCATCTTGCTGGTTTGGGTCGGCGCCACGACACCGGAGAGCCTGGGGCAGAAACGTCCCTACATCATTGTCGGCGCCTTTGTCATCGGCATGCTGCTGACTCCGCCCGATATCATCTCCCAGACTCTGCTGGCGCTGCCGATGTGGGTGTTGTTCGAGATCGGCCTCATCGCTTCACGCTACTTCCTGCGGCTCAAGCGCCAACGCCAGGAGGAGGTTGAGCAAGAGGAAGAGCTGGAGAGCGAGGAGGATATGGAGGCAGCACTGGATCGCTATGAGTCTGAGGAGCGCAGCACCTCGGCCAACAAGGGCGGTCAGCGGGAAGACTGAGTCGGCATCGGCTATGCTTGAGGGCATGTGCCGAGTCCTGTTTCTGATGCTGCTGCTCCACAGCTTGCCGGCGGCGGCCTCCTCGCCGCTGGCAGACTCCCCCTCTCCCTATCTTGCACTGCATGCTGACGATCCGGTTGCCTGGCAGCCTTGGCATGAATCACTGCTAGAGCAGGCGCGACAGGAGGAGAAACTCCTCTTTATCTCCAGCGGCTACTTCGCCTGTCACTGGTGTCATGTGATGCAGCGCGAGAGTTTCCGTGATGAGGCGATCGCCGCGTGGCTGAACACGCATTTCATCCCGGTAAAGATCGATCGCGAGCTGCGGCCCGAGCTCGACAGTTACCTTAACGACTTTGTCGCCCGTACCCGTGGCAGCGCCGGCTGGCCGCTGAGTGTCTTCATCACCCCCGAAGGCCACCCCCTTGCCGGCACCACCTACCTTCCCCCGCAGCA
>OBLN01000097.1_pt1 | contig 31395 bp, 23 predicted proteins | sample 1519301 | NCBI WGS metagenome assembly OBLN01 (sample SAMEA2452533, study PRJEB22499) | sediment metagenome | reverse complement strand
CGGGTTTGCCTCTTTTTCCAAGTGTGTCCACAGCCTGTTGTTTTACCGTATTATCAGGGTCTTCAAGAGCTTTTATAAGCCCGCAGGCTGCTTCATAGGTATTTATTTTCCCAAGAGCTATTATTGAAATTTTTTTCAGGGAAATATCCGAATGGTTAAAAACTTCAGTAAGCCCGGACACGGCTTCCGGAGACCCGATTCTCATCAGTGATTTTACCGATTCTTTTTTAATGAATTTATCCGGATCATCAAACCCTTTAACAATTCCTGAAACTGCTTCAGGGGTGCCTATTTTTCCGAGAGCGATTATTGCAGTCTTTTTGACAGAGGTTTCATTATCTTCGAGTAATTTTGTCAGACCAGATATCGAACAGAGGTCATTGATTTCACCCAGTGCCTCTGAAGAAGCAACTCTTACTTTCGAGCTGGAATCTTCAAGGGCTTTGAGTAGCGCAGGAACAGAATCAGGATCCCTAATTTTCCCAAGCTCCTCTGCAGCCGCTGCCCTGTTCCCCGCAAAAACAGAACGCTCCAATTTCTTTATCAAACTCTTTGTGTTTTCATCCATCTCTTTTCATCCCCAGCAAGCGCAAAAATTCGTCCAAATAACCTCAAAAAACCCAAAAGTTTCGAAGTTCGGATATCACAGATTTGTATAACATAAGCTTGATCATAAACTTGAATAAAATAATTTTCATGAAATTTCATGAAATGTTTATTATCAATATTTTGTACGCTTATGGTCGAGTAAATCAAAATTAAACAGCTTGACCCGCGATTTAAAGCATGAAAATATACATATATTTAACAATAATTTTATATAACTTGGCCCCTTACTTACTACATTTTTTTAGTATATTGCATTCAAATCTATATGAACTTTTAGCTCAATTTTCTTCAGATAACTGAAATCACTTCAGATTATTATAACAAAAGGATTAAATTCGGTTTTTGTGAAAAAGGATTAAATTCGATTTTTATAAAATAGAATTAAATTTAACTTCAAGATCCAACAGGAATTCCATTCTTGGAATATTCTCCAAAAGCATCAGTAATAAGAGATAAAAATGTTAATAGAGCTAACTTTACAGCGGCAACTTAATAAGGTAACTTTACAGAGACAGCTTAATAGGATAACTTAATAGAGAGAAATAGCAAGAGAAGGAAAATAATAGTAAGCTACCAGCAGAACGGATAAGCTAACTGCAGGTACTGTGATATTATCATCCAGATTCTCTATCCTTTCTACAAAGGAGCATACAATTCCTGCAAAAACTCCTGCAACTCCCATTTTTGCGCCTATTATTATGCACATCACGAGCATACCTGCAGTTCCTTCCCAGGCTTTTGTCCTTTTGTTATACTTCAGGTTTCTGATTATCCCGGTAATTCCATCCCCATATGCCATAAAAAGTACCGGAACTACCCCGAGCCAGAAAGTCCTGTCGATATACCAGGTAAAAAGTACAATTAATCCCCAGCTCAATGTAAAATCAACATCGTAAATATTTTCTGGGTCCTGGAACCAGTACATGCGCCTGTTAAGTTTATGAGGCAGATATGTAGCAAGAGCAAGCCCGAAAGCCATTGCTGCCGGCAGGATAGGCTCGTGAGCAATAAAAGGAAGAAGCATTGCTGTCAGTCCTCCTGATAGAAAATGAATTGCTTTTCTTGAAAAATACATTGAAGAATTTGTTGATCTCCCCTTCTTTAAAGCAAACTCATATACCATTTTTGAAAGAACGAGGAGGACAAACAGGTTCCAGACCGCAAGTCCTGCAAATACGGGCAGATCAGCATATATCAATTCAATGGAGATTTGAAGCACGGCTTCCATAACATTTTCTATATCTTTTAAATATATGGTTTTTTGGGTTTTCGTTTTTTCTTATAGATGCAGCTTACTTATTTGCCACACAGAGAATTTCCAATCCTTATTTTCTCATCAAAATAAATTCATTTTTATTTTTTTCTCTGTTTTCAAATAAAAATGGAAATGCCTATATAACTTACAATCTTGACACTGTTACTGGAGGACTTCTATGAAATTCAACTGGATCTTTTTAGTCCTTCTTTTATCCTTGTCGCTTAACCTTGCAGGAAGCGGGTGTGTTTCTGAGGGCGAAGGAGCAGAAGAAGGCGAAAATACAGAAGCAGAGGCTGAGAGCAAAGTATCGAATATCCGGGCAAATCCTGTGACTCCCTGGAATCCCAAACCAACCGAACCGGTTATTGATCCTACTGCCTACATCCATCCGCAGGCATCAGTAATAGGAGATGTGACAATAGGCGCAGGTGTAATGGTTTCTCCCATGGCTTCGGTCAGGGGTGATGAGGGCATGCCAATCTTTGTAGGAGATGAGAGCAACGTCCAGGACGGTGTTGTACTTCACGGCCTTGAGACTATTGACGAAGAAGGCGAACCTGTGGAGAAAAACCTGGTAGAGGTCGATGGTAAGAAATACGCGGTTTATGTCGGAGAAAGGGTTTCTCTTGCTCACCAGTCCCAGATTCACGGCCCGGCATATGTTGGAAATGACACCTTCATTGGTATGCAGGCTCTTGTTTTCAAAGCCAGAGTGGGAAATAACTGCGTACTTGAGCCGACATCGGCAGCGATTGGTGTAACCATACCTGATGGCCGATACATCCCTGCAGGCACAGTGGTAACCTCTCAGACTGAAGCAGATAAACTGCCGAAAATTACGGATGACTATGCTTTCAAGCATACGAATGAAGGCGTAGTCTATGTAAATGTCAACCTGGCTGAAGGGTACGGCGCATAACAAAACCATGGATTAATTTAGAGATATAAGCAGAGTGCAAAATAGGTAGAGAGTGCAAAATAGTCAGCAGAGTACAAAACAGAGAGCAGAATGCAAAATAAAGTGCAAATCATGATGTAAGAAAATAAAAATCCAGGAGATAAACTTCAAAAAATGAAAAGACCCTTTAACAGAAAAACCTTTATCTGCCCTTTTTCCTGCCCGAGCTGTCTGAAATTTCATGCTTTCGGGCAAATCCCCTATTTTACATTCCGAGTTACATTAAGTTCATATATTCAACTATGTTTTCTCAGTTACTGGCGCTGGTTAAAGCCTCTCCAGACAGTCGGGATACATGATTTTATTTTCAGGATACACCGGACAATATGAAAGACTAGCGAACACATGAAAGATTAACCTGTGTCGCTTGTTTATACAGTTATACCCTCAATACAGTTATACTCTCGACACAGTTTAATAAATTTTATGAATTTTGATGAATTATAATTTTGTTCAAGTACACTCAGATTTAATATTAAATAAGCACATTATTAAAGAGCGTTTAGAGTTTTGAACATTTGAACCTGTATTGGGATTAATTAGGAAAGTTATAATTTACTGTAATTGTTAATGTTTTGTCACTTAACCTTAATTATGTCCTGAAGTCCTTTGACCTTGAATTACGTTTTAAATTTACAGAAACCGGATTAAAATCCGTATTGGAGGACAATTTATGTCAAGTGATTTATACCGAAATATAGTGATTGCAACAGATGGGTCCGCAAATTTCCGAAAGGTTATTTCCTGTGGTATAGAGATTGCAAAGCTTAGCGGAGCCACTGTTTACGTCCTGTACGTAGTGGATACTCCATCGTTAATTTCTGAAATATGGACTGCCGGTAAAGAAGCGATCCGTGAAATGATGGTGAATGATGGAAAGAAAGTAATATCGAAAGTTAAGAAAATTATAGAAGAGTCGGGTGTAGAAGTCAAGGAGGTTCTTTTAGAGGGGCATCCCAGTGATGAAATTATCAAGTTTGCAGAACATAATAATATGGACCTGATAGTAATGGGTACACTCGGAAAGACCGGATTCGAAAAATTCATGATGGGCAGTGTTGCGCAAAAGGTGGTAAGGTGTTCCAATGTCCCTGTTATGGTAGTCCGAAACTGGGATCAGGAGGACTCAAAGATAATCTGTACTCAAGAGAACGGTAGCGTTGCGAATTCGCTCTAAGCCGGTTCAGGTTCCTGTTTGTATACAGAGAAAGTTAATTTTCCGATTTTGAGTTTTCGACTAATTGCACTGCATAATCAGCTATCTTTTCCTGGCCTGTGGGAGCCAATTAAAGCCCTCAAGGTTAGGAAAATAAATAACTGGGACCCTATCTTTGTCAGATAACTGGTAATTTTACTTCATTATTGGATGATGCCTGTTTTACCTACCGCCCTTATTTCTCCGGCTTATGGAAATTCTCTCATCTGTGAGACTTTAACTGATGCCATATCATAACTTATAAGGATTGCAAAGTCAGATTTATACTATAGGCTTTTTTAAAAAGCCTGTCCATAAAAGTCTATAGATAATATTTTGTTCCTGTTCAAGATGAAAAAAGTGAGTATTGTGCAGGCAGCATTCACGTGAATATGAGGCAATTTAAAAAAAGCAATTAAAAGGCAACCTAAAGGGGTGTTTTTTTCTGGAGCTCAGTTTTAAAGGCGGATGCAGGGAAGTAGGGCGGTCTGGTTTACTTGTAAATGAGGAAATTCTATTCGATTACGGGATAAAGACTGGAGACATCCCGCAGTATCCTAAAAACGGCATGGAACCAAAGGCTGTGCTGATCTCTCATGGGCACCTGGACCATTGCGGGGCTGTCCCGAACCTTATGTACATGAGCCCTGAAGTCTTCATGACTCCGCCAACAGCAGATTTTACCGGTCTGCTCGGGAGAGACACACTCAAGCTTGCAGGGACAACCCTTTCGGGTGTATCCCCTTTTGATCCTGATGACCTTCAAAAGCTTAACCAGCTTACCCGTAGAAAAGATTATGGGGAAACCTTCAAGACCCACGGGTATAGAGTTTGCTTTTATAACGCAGGCCATATACCTGGAGCATCAGGAGTTCACATTGAATCCGAATCAGGAGAAAGCCTTTTTTATACAGGAGACCTGAGCCTGCAGGAAACAAGGCTTGTCCCGGGCGCAGAAGAGTTTCCTGAAGCTGATACCCTTGTGCTTGAAAGCACTTACTTCGGGGAAGACCACGTCCCTCGAAAAGAAACCGAAGAGCGGTTCATAGAATCGGTCTATGAAACCCTTGATAGAGGAGGAACTGCTCTTATTCCTGCTTTTGCTATAGGCAGGACCCAGGAAGTGCTTATGCTCCTTGATGCATACGGAATCCCTGCTCATGTAGACGGAATGGGGCGGGACGTTTATAAAATTCTCAGAAAATACCCCGAATACCTCAAAAATCCTGACCTGCTTGACAGGGCTTTTAAACGTGCTACACAGGTAAAAGACCAGCATAGAGAATCAGTCCTTAAAGAGCCATCCGTCATTGTCACCACTGCCGGAATGCTGAATGGGGGACCTGCACTTTATTATCTGAGCAGGCTTTACAAAGACCCTAAATCAAAAATACTGCTGACAGGCTATCAGGTCGAAGGCACAAACGGAAGGCTCGCCTTAGAACACAGGATGATTGAAACCAGGGAAGATATCCTCACACTCAAGCCTGCGGTCGAACAATACGATTTTTCTGCCCATTGCGGGGATAGGGAGCTGAAACAGCTGGTAAAGAATTTCTGTAAAAAAGGCACTGAAAGGGTTTTTGTTATGCACGGAGAGAAAACGGAAGCCTTTGCGGAATGGATTCTGGAAGAAATTGGAGTTGAGGCTTATGCGCCTGCAAACGGAGAATCTTTTAGCTTTTAAGTGGAAAAACATGGATGCTGGACTGTCCCAAAAACCCGATAGGAAATGGTATTTTGCTTTCCTGAAAAAGAACTTTTATGCAAAATTCCACAAATACTATGGGAACTAGATTAACAATAATTACGTGATTTGCTGTTGCTTACTGTGCCAATACCCAAAAAAGAGGATCTTTAGCTCCTCACAGATATGAAGAGCTTCGATACATCAGATGCCTATAGTTTGTATATCATAACCAACGCTCAATAGGATCATAATACCAGCACTTTAGGTTGCCAAAGTCCTGTATTACTTTCTCCTGAGTTTCCATCCTATGTACAGGCAGGTTAAGCTTCCCAATGACTCAAAACCTGGAGTAGAGCTAATTACATTCGATTTATTTTCATTTGAGTTGTTTACACTTGAAATGTTTTCACTAATAATGTTTGAATCATTTGTGGTCGAACTATTGGATTCTATAGTATTTTCTTCCGATGCAGATAAGTTCGATGTTTTTTCAATCACTTCTTCGGAAGTTTTTGAACCAAATTCCGACGATTCGATATCATCTAGTGTTAGATTATTTTCGCGCATGAACGCCACAGGGATTTCCTTAACTCCCATCTCGTTTGCTTTTGAGTCAATAATTTGATAGAACTCGTCCATAAATTGCTTGTCAACTGTCGCACTATTATTAATGCTTATCACTAATACACCATCAAGAGTTGGAGTAAAAGTGCTAACAGGGCCAATTGGATCAGCATACCTCAGCGGCTCCGGTCTTTGGTTATTATCTTTAAAGAATTCATACAGTATTTTTGTAAGATTGTCCCTCCATTGGTACCTTTCCTCTTCAGTTGTAAAAGAGGGCACGTTCCCATATCCAGCAATAAAATAAAAATACGAATCATTTTCCAGTTTATCAATAAGTTCCGGGCTAAAGTTGTGCTTCGCAGTCTCATTTTCTTGTGTACTTACTGCCGATGCAGGCATCATGCTTAATATCATTATTGTCAAAAGAAATATCCATATTCGAATTTTTCTCTTCATTGTCTTACTCCTGCTCAGTTTTTCGGAAGCAGGATCAAGCAAAAATTAAGTGTTAAAAAACTAACAAATCGTGCTTCCTGAAAATTGGAATTGAAGTTGACCTAATAATTAATTCCAACTAAATAAACTCCTTTTAGACGCTTCATATGAATTTATCGAATTTGTCTTCGAACTGATTGGTTGTATGCTATATTCAAATATCTGATTAAATTTGCCCTATGAATCTTCGGGATTTTGCACAGAAAGTATATAAGCAGGATGCGGTAACAATAATCTTATGGAGTATATAAAAATGCAAAGACTAAAATTTTAGTGGGATAATGGATGCTATTTATCAAAAAAGTATTTTAAGAATATCCTCTTGAATAGGAGAAATTGATCTTTAAATATATTACATGTTTTACAGTTTTATTTTAGGAGAAAAAACTACACAGCGCTACCCGGGTTTTATCTAGGAAGTAAAGTGGAAACAGGAGAATAGGCGGAAAAAATAGGAATAACTTTAAGGAGAAATAAGAGGACAAGGAGAGTTTAAAGAAGAGCCTTAAGCAAGACCCCTTCTCCTTTCACTTCTGTATTCTTCAAAAAGGCTCTCAAGCTTATCCTCTTTGGCTTTATGGCGCTTTACTTCGGCTTCTTTTTCCCAGGCAGCAATTGCAACTTTCAGGGCTTCCGGTTCTGCCATTGCAAAGTCTTCAGCTCTCTCTAGCTGGACATCCCTTAAAACCGGCACATCACCTTTAAAGAATGTTTCTTCCGCTGCATGAGAGATATCTTCAGGGATAATTACAGCCCTGACTCTTGCTTCTACAAGGATCTGGGCAGTTGCAGCTCCGCCTCCGCTAGGATTTTCAAGGAAGACTACATCTCCTGCTTTGAGACCGTATTTCTCATTCGTTTCGGCGATGGATTCTTTCGTAAAAGCAGCAATAACCTTAACCGGCGTGCCTTCACCACGGACTTCCATTTTCTGGATTTTGCGCAGTTTATTGCTCCTGCGCCTGAGTTCTTTTACGGTTTTATTTTTGGTGCTGAGCTCTTTTTTCAGACTCTCTATAGTGCTGTCCCTTATCTGGAGCTCTTTTGATTTCCGGACCTCACTGTAAGCTTCCTTTTTGAAGTTCTTTAACCTTGACTCAAGCTTTGAAATCTTTCTGTCTTTTGCAATGAGTGCCTGTTTCAATTCCTCAACATATTCCTGCAGGTTCTGGATCTGTTCTCCCTGTCTCTGGACAATCTCTCTCATTCTCTGGAGAGGCTCGTCAATAGCTCTTTCTTCGGGTTTTTCAGATCGTCCTGCCCTTGCTCTTGTAGCAGGTTTTTCACGTGCTTCTGAGGCAGCCCGGACTTTTTCGATAGCTGCTTCTATCGAGTCTCCGCGGATTACATGGAGTTTTATCATTTCAAGGTCTGCATTTTCCGGAGCTTTTTTTTCTATGCGTGTAAAAATGTTTTTATAACTCCTATAGGTAAGGAGAGCTGCGGTCAATGCATCTCTTTCGTGGTCATTGGAGTAGCCGAAAGTCTTGCCAAGTGCAATTTTTTCTTCTGCAGAGACCTCAATTCCAGGGCTTGCAGGAACAGCATTAAAGCTCCTCCTGATCTTTTCAACAGAGCCCGGCATTGGAGTAACATCGCTTGCGATTACTGCAGGTTTTCCGTATTCGGCAATAAGCTTGACAACCTCATCAGGAGCTATTCCCCTGAAGCTTTTCAAATAAAGGAGGTCTCCGTCGAGAGAAAGGATAGCTATGCCCACTGTTGTCCCGGGATCAAGCCCGACTATTGTAAATTTACGCCTCTGGCTCCTGGGTTTAAGTGGGACATAGCGGATTTTGTCGCGTTCGACATTTCTTACACTTACCTGCGCATCATTACTTGCCATTGAATGTATTGGAACCTCTCCACGCTTTGCATAAACTGTAAATTCAGATCTGACATAGCCTCCGAACCCTTTCACATTTACAGCTTCGTACCTGATGCCTTTTTCCCGTGAAAGGTCTTTGAGGGCATTTTCAATCTCCCTGCTTCTCTGAAGTACAGCTCCGTGTACCTTCCTTCTGTACCTGTTCTGACTCCATCCTCCCCGTCCCAGGGAACGGGCTCTGCTTACCTTAATTTTCGTAATGTCTTCAAAAAGAGAAACCTCATGACCGATTCCAAGGTCTGCAAGCCTGGCACAGGCTTCAGCTTCATCGTTTGGATTTTCCGGATCCACGGAGATGCCGTGCTTGCGTGCGAGCCTGACAAGAGGTTCCGGATGCAGCCCGCCTGTTACCTGGACAAGTTTGACTCCGTCAGGCAGGCGTTCCATCAGAGAAAGGAGTTCACTTCTATCAGCCGCAAGCTCGAAAATGTTGTCAACAGCTATTATCTCCGGCCTGTCCCTCTGGATCATATTAAAGATCTTCTGGCGTCGGAGCATACTGAAATGAGAAACTTCCCCGTCTCTGAGAATCGCAAGGGCATACCTGGGAAGTTCCCTTGCCCTGGGAGAACCCCGGGCAATATCGATTCCATAAATAATCCTTTTTTGCATGAACACCTATATTTTATTTTTTGTAGAATATATATTTAACTGATTTCTACCGTTATTTTACAAAATTAACATAATCTATATTAACATAATTTATAAGACCTGGCATAATCTATAAGATCTTGCTTTTTAACCCTGTACGCTTAATTTTAAAATTTTAATTACTTGTGAATTTTTCCGGAAAAATATACTTTAATTGACCTTTTTCCACGATTAACCTTTTCATTGAGATAAAATTATTAACTCCCTGAAAGCAGTGAACTTGAATATTTCAAAGATAACCCTTATTTTGCTGGCAAAAATTCACAATACTATAAAAGAATTATTTGTATTATAAAAGAATGGAAATAAATATCAGTATTAAGTCTACTCTAGCCCTTTAATTCGTAACAGAACACGACAGAAGTAATATATGCAAATACCATGAATTTATGTAAACACCAGGAACTCGGGACTACCTCGAAAAAGTATAAAAAAGGAATTAAGAGTTTTCAAACAGGATATAAAATTTAATACACAACAATTTAAGGCAATAGGTTATGTTTTTGTAAAAATATTCTCTATCCTGTTTAAGGTAGCTTAATTTTTATCTGACAACTTCGTTTTAATGTCAGTATCTTTACGGTTTTTTACTCCCGGATCTGTTTCAACATTTTCCGATTCAACGTTTTCTGTTTCAATGTCTTCCGATTCAATATTTTCCAATTCAATATCTTCTGCTTCAAATTCTTCTGCTTCAAATTCTTCTGCTTCAAATTCTTCTGCCTCGAACCTCTCCTCTTCAAATCCTTCTTCGAAAGCCCGTTCTTCAAAACTTTCTGCTTCAAATTCCCCTTCTTCAATACCCGGTTCTTCTATTGTGCCGTAATCACTCTTTATTTCCTCACTCTCTCTCCTTTCGCCCGTTATTTTGCCGGTCCCACTTTTTATTTCGCTTATTGTTTCTTCAAGTTCCCTTTTAATGTTATACTTTCGGGAGAAATGGGTCAAGATATTAGAAACATCCCTCTCGAGAATTTCATCGGCATGAGGGTGGTCCAGATTAACATATTGGGGCCAGTCGATGAGCTGGACGCTGTCTTCGGATACGAAGATATTGTACTCGCTCAGGTCAGCATGGACGACTCCGAGAGAGTATGTTATTTTTACCTGCCTGAGTATCTCATCAAGGTACCATTCAGGGTCGATTAGCTTTGTTTTTGAGAGCAGGCTGCCCTTTGCAAGTTCCATTACTATGGCGTGCCTGTTCTGGTCCAGAGGTCTTGGGACAGATACCTGCGGGTAAAGCTTGCTCATGATCTCGTACTCTCTCTGGGCTGCAAGCCTGGCAGCGTAAATCCAGGAGAAGTGTTCCCTTTCCCCCAGGTGCTCACGTACCCTTTTTATTTGCTTGAAGCTAGTCCTGCCTTCCCTGTGGAATTTGATTATTACCGGAAACGGTTCCCCTATTGCAAGCTCCGGCTGCCGGATTGCTTCAAAGATAACGGACTCTTTACCTACCCCGATCTCATCCCCTATTGCACTGATGCTTTTCCTTTTCACAAAGGCGTTGAGAGCAAGGGCATCATACCCTTCAAAGTAAATCTGAAAGCCTTCATAAGGCTGGGTGGTCCTTACAACAATCCTGTCTCGCACAAGTTTTTTCAGCCTGTACTCAAGCTTGTCAAAGGGTAGTTTGGTGTACTTATTAAGTTCTTCTATTGGCACCCATTCAAAGTGTTTCATCCCTATCTCGATACCTGTAAGTATCCTGAAATCCTTTGCATCGAGCTTATTGAAAACCTTTAGCACTTCGTCGATCATCCTATCCTGTTATAAATATCGCCATCGATATTTAAATGATAGCCCGTTTCTCTATACTTCTGTTCTTTCCTTTGATTGGTGGGCATATTGGTCAACCGGAAACCGATGGATGGATCAGGATTGAATAATCTGGTACAGGGGACAATTAAAAACATTGTTGAAGCCGGACAATATATGAGGTGGCAAAAATACTTATTGAAAAAATACTTATCTTTGCATGCATGATGCCTATTTTTCGTATGACTTTACCACACCCTGAGAGTAATATCTGTGTATATTTCTGGTAACTTTATATGCGATAGTAAATATTTTTTGGTTATCTACTCTTTTCATTTATTAATAACAATGACTTTTATTTGCTTGCGTAACTTCATAAACAATAAGGTACAATAGTAACTTGGGGTGAATAACTGTGCACAAATTTATAAAAATAATGGGCTTTATCTTAGCGATAATAGGGCTTGCTCATATTGTAAAGCACATAATGAATTGCAGGGCGGGTCGCCATTTCTGTGGCTGGCATAAAATAAAAGTAGAAGACGAAAAACAAGCAGGCACAACCGCCTCGCATAAAATAGAAGTAGAGGATGAAAGACTACAGGGTTCAAGGTATGGCTCTAACCCAATCCGTTATTAAATCCCATTAAATTACTGGCTAGAGAAGCAAAATATAGAATAATCGATTAAAAAAGAAAAAAAATAATTCTAAAAGAAAAGTAATTCAAAAAAAGAGAAGTCATTAAAAAGGAAACAAATTTTTTGTTTCCTGTTTATTTTAACAATTTACTTTACTTTACTTTACTTTACTTTAGTAATATTAATCATCTCTCTTCCGAAAGCGTAAAGGTCAGCAGGGCTTCTTGAAGACACTAAGTTCCCATCAATAACAACTTCGCTATCTTCGTAAATTGCTCCTGCGGCTATGATATCGTCTCTTATTCCTATCCAGCAAGTAGCTTTTCTGCCCTTAATAAGCCCCGCTGAGATCAAAACTTGCGGGCCATGACAGATTGCAGCAACCGGCTTGTTCTCTTTAAAGAAATGTCTTGCAATCTCAAGGGCATCCTTATCAAGCCTCATTTTCTCAGGTCCTTTTCCCCCCGATATGACAAGGATATCGTAGTCTGCTGGGTTCACATCTTTAAAGGCAATATCAGCCTCGATTTCATAGCCCTGTTTTCCTTTTATCGGACCTTTCTTCATTGAGGCTACATGTGTGGTTATTCCTTCTTCTTTCAAGCGGTGATAAGGGTAGAAAAGTTCAAGATCTTCAAAACCGTCGGCTCCGAACACAAGTGCTTTCAAATAAATTCCCCCCATATTTTAGTATTTCAATTTTGATATTTCGATAGTATTCTGGTCTTTAATATTTTGGTTTTTAGTATTGCAATTTTAATCCTGTGCTGATGCATATAAAAGATTATTCCAGAGGCACATATATTTTGTCTGATTCCGAAAATGAAAGCGGTAAAACCCCAAGCATGCGAGCCTTTTCATTTCCTGTATTTAACTTTTTTATTGAACTTTTTTTATTGAACTTTTTATTGAACTTTTTATTAAACCTTTGAAAGGGCCTGATCGAGGTCTGCAATTATATCCTCAGGGTCTTCGATTCCGATTGACAACCTCACGAGTCCGTCAGTAATGCCTACTTTTCCCCTCACTTCTTTTGGGACACACGCGTGTATCATGGAGGCCGGGTGCTGGATCAGGGTATCGGTCGCCCCGAGGCTTACTGCAAGGGAACAGAGCCTGACGCTATTCATAAGCCTTGTTCCTGCCTCAATTCCGCCCTTTATTCCGAAAGAGAGCATTCCCCCGTATCCGTTCATCTGTTTTTTTGCAGTTTCATGCTGTGGGTGGTCGGGAAGCCCGGGATACCTTACCCATTCTACTCCGGGATGCGACTTAAGGAAGTTTGCAACTTTCAAGGCGTTTTCTGCATGCCTTTCCATACGGATATGCAGGGTCTTAAGCCCTCTTATACAGAGCCATGCTTCATGCACGCCCATGATCCCGCCTGTGTATCCGACAACCTTTGCCATACTTTTCATAAAATCCCTCTTGCCTACAACTATTCCGCCAAGCAGGTCTGCATGTCCGCCTATGTATTTTGTACAGCTGCTCAGAGAAATGTCTGCCCCGAGCAAAATCGGCCTCTGGAAATAAGGAGTGGCAAAAGTATTATCCACTGCACAGACAGCTCCCTGTGACCTGGCAAGCCTGGAAATCTCCCTGATATCGCATACGTTCAGGGTAGGGTTGGCAGGAGTTTCCAGAAAAATCATTTTCGTCTCCGGCTTGAGGGCTTTTCTGACATTTTCTATATCTGTTGTATCCACAAAAGTTACATCTATTCCGAGCCCGGGTAAAACTTCCGAAAAGAGGCTATAAGTGCAGCCATATACTACATCCGTTGAGATAAGGTGGTCCCCATGTTTGAGGGTGGTGAGTACAACTGCAGTGATCGCTGCCATTCCTGAAGCAAAGGTCTGGCCTGTTTCTCCTCCTTCAAGCGCAGCAAATTTTTCCGCAAGGACTTCATGCGTAGGCGTGTTTGGCGGAATACGGGTATATATGTATCCGTCCTGTTCTCCTGCAAACCTTGAAGCCCCCTGCTCAACACTTTCAAAAATAAAAGTCGATGTCTGAAATATAGGAGTGGTATGAGCCCCGAATACCGGGTCCGGCTTCTCTCCCGAATGTACACATTTAGTTGCGAACTTAAGTTCTCTTTTCATATCCAGAAATCCCCTGTTAAAATTTAATGTCCAGAATAAGTATCTGTTTTTCCGGTAATTATTTGTTTGGCGTGAAGAGGAGGGAACAGATTTAAAGGATTTGAATCTAATAAAGAAAACTTGTTTTAGACGGTACATCAGAAATCTTAAAAATGTAACAGGCTATATACCTGAAGCAAAAAGCCGCAATAAAATTGAATAAGTTACGGATGTTGCGCCAGAAGCAACCCAAAACGTTAAAGGAAGGCCTTCCGTGATAAAATCCATACTTGATAACGATCTTTATAAGTTCACCATGCAGATGGCTGTTCTGGAGTTATTTCCAAAAGCAGAAGCCGAATACCGTTTCACTAACCGGGGATCACAGCGCTTTTCCGAAGAGTTCGTAGAAAATCTCAAAAGAATCATAAACGAAGAGATCTCCGGACTGAGACTTACAGAAGACGAATACTACTGGCTTGGCGAGCACTGCCCTTTTCTTAAGCCCATGTATCTAGAATATCTCAAAAATTACCGCTTCAAGCCAGAAGAGGTAGAAGTCTGTCTTACCCGGGAAAAAGGACTTGACATGCGGATAAAAGGTTCCTGGCACAGCACGATTCTATGGGAAATTGTCCTTATGGCTGTGGTTTCCGAACTTTACTTCACAACTATAGAGAAAGATTGGTACGGGAATTCAGAGAACAGGGATACCGAAACTGTACTTGCAGCATATGGGGAAAAAATCCTGGAAATGGGAAAGGTTCTTGAAGAAAATGGCTGCTTTTTTGCAGAATTCGGGACCCGCAGGAGGAGAAGCTTTGAACTCCATGACCGTGTAATGAAAACACTGATGCAAATAAACACCCTGACAGGAACAAGCAATGTTTATTTTGCAAAGAGGTACGGGGTAAAGCCGATAGGTACTGTGGGGCATGAATGGATTATGGGAACTTCCGCTCTTGTAGGGCTCAGGTACGCTAACCGCTTTGCTTTTGAAAACTGGGTTGAGGTATATAACGGAGATCTTGGGATAGCCCTTACGGATACCTTCGGCTCTGAGGCTTTTTTTAAGGATATGGACCTCAAGCTGTCAAAAATCTATGACGGGTTCAGGCATGACAGCGGAGATCCTTTCGCTTTTGTAGACAGGGTTATAGAGCATTACAGGAAAACGGGAATCGACCCGATGAAAAAAGTGATCGTTTTTAGCGACGCCCTTGATGCCGAATCTGCAGTCAGCCTTAAAATATATTGCCAGGGAAAAATTAATTGCAGCTTTGGGATAGGCACGAGCCTTACTAACAATTCCGAGTTTTTCCGGAAAAGTCCTCCCCTGAATATGGTAATAAAACTCCACAGCATTAATGGAATCCCGGTTGTGAAACTCAGCGATTCTCCCGAAAAAGAGACAGGAGAACGGGACGCGCTCAGGGTTGCAAATTATATTGTCGGAAGAAAAGGGCTGGATGAATATTAAGGCAAAAAATAAGAAAAGGTAAGGAAAGAAGAGAGAATTAAAAAAGAGGAATAAAAGAGAAAAAGGAAAAAAGAGGAAAATTCTCAAGCCACTTTCAACGAATACCTGTAGACCTCAAATCCCTGCTGATCTTTGTCCATGGAGGTTAAAGGATCTCTTTTGTAAGTTCCCGTGCGGTCATCTTTCAGCCCGGCCCGTACGAAAAATACAATCTCCTCGGTTCCGTTATTGGGTATTACTGTCACGTTGAGAGTTTCTTCCTCTCCTGTATCCCATTCATTTTCCAGAAGTTCGACAAGCGGATACTGAGCAATTATTTCTCCGTCTTTTCCCTGAACAGGATCACCTTCGGAGGAGACATTAACGTTGCTGCCTGTCCATTCCACCTTTCTGATTTTCTCCTTACCCGGGAAAGAAATTGAGATATGCCCTTCGCTTGCATTTCCTCCTTCATTCACTGCTGTTACGGAAATTGTAACCTCTCCTTCCTGAGAGACTCCTTCGGGAGGATCAACTATGAGACCGGTAATTTTTGGAGAAGGCGGGTTATAAGGTTCAAATGAGAGTTTAATAACAGCAATATCCGAACCATTAATCGGAGCCGTATCAGAACTGTTCATCGGATCAATTCCCGGATCGTTTATCAAATAGGCATCGGACCTATCGACCTCGTTAATTTCCGGGTTATTCATCAAATAATTATCAGAACCGTTCATGTCCGAGCCGTTTGTGTTCGATCTGTCTATTGCACCTGTACCTGTCATATTTTCCGTATCGATTGTATCTATAGTGGAATTATTTCCCCGGTTATATCCTGTAAAAACAATTTTTGACCCGTCAGGACTCCATTTGGGAACAGAATCAGGGCTTGCAGTGTTGTTAGTAAGCCTGGTCCTGTAGTTCCCTTCGATGTCCCTTATCCAGATATCAGGGCTCCCCCCTTCGTCTGAAACGTATACTATCCATTTTCCGTCAGGACTGAAAGACGGGTTCCATTCGTTATACGAAGTATTTGTCACCTGCGCCTGGTTCGTACCGTAAAAGTCTATTACCCACAGGTCATATTCTTCTTCTAAGTCCTTTGCGCTGTATATAATTCTCAGCCCGAGAGGACACCAATCTTTTCCAATTCCCACATTTTCGGATGTCCCGAGCCTTATATTGTTTGCCCCATCCCGGTCAACTATCCACAGCTGAGAAGGCTTACCGGGAGATTCCTGCGTGTATGTTATTTTTTTCCCGAGGCGGCACCATGAACCCCAGCCCTCCGAGACCTGCGGATCATCGGTAACAGGGAATACTATTCCATTCTGCAGGTTTGCCAGATAAAGGTCTGTTTGAGAACCATTTAATATAGTCAAAACCAGTTCTGTACCATCGGGATTTATGTCACTAAAACCGGTTAGATTTCCTTCTGCAATACCGGTCCTTTCAATTTCACTTCCGTTCGCTTTCATCCGATAAGATTCAAAATCATCAGATTCATTTCTTTTAACAGTATACAGGATGTACTCGCTATCAGGAGTCCAGACAGGAGAGAGTTCAGATTCGCGACTACCAGTCAAAAAAGCAATTTCTTCTACAATATTATCTGCAGAAATAATTTCACTATTGTCTGCAATTTTTCCTGCGGCAATACAGATCAAACCGGAATCCAGATCAAAATAATTTATTGAAGAATTTTCCGTATTGTTTAATTCAGGTCCTTCTGTAAAATTACCGGAAACGGACAGCTCATTGGATACTGCCTCTACAGGCAAAATAAGAATTACAATGAACCCCAACAAACACAAAGCTTGGAATATTTCCTTCATGAGTCGTCACCGTTAACTTAAAAAAAATTAGATTTATCATTATAAATAATCAATTATATATTATATAGAAATTTTAGTCCATATTATACCTCGTTAACTAAATTTAGAAAATAACTAAATATAAATTGAAGTTTCTGATAATGACTGACTGGCCTACTGGCATTATTTCGTAATACTGGCAATAATATTTTCCAGTTTATTCCTCATTTTCTGGAAAATATTTCAAACTCTGGAAAATTACTAAAGTATGTATGATTCAGAATAAAGTTCTAACTTATAGTAATCATAAAAGTGATCAAACAAAAATCTAATTTAGAATAAAATCCGATTTTAAAATTCTGTATTTCTAGAATTTTTACGATTTGAGATATACTTTTCTCTTTAACATCGTCAAATACATTCTCCAATTTATCCCGTCTTCTTTTTTAAAAATAACAAGAAGTTTGAAAGGTAATAAGAAGAAGTTTAATTATAATAAGAATTTGAAAGAGTATGGACTTCTCTTTTTACTTATGCCATAAATATTCTTTTTGGTATTTTGTCCGTACTGTCTCCCTTTTCGTTGGGACTAACACGAAAGGCTAGTATAGCAAATAAGGTCGCATGAACCGGAATTCAAAATTCAGATTTCTAAACAGCTATTATCTTTACTCAAAAATCGATCATATCATCTTATTGAGATAGCAATTTTACCGCACGTTATTCTGTCAGAAGAAAACTTCAATAACATTATTTTTCTTTTTTCGGTAAGATAAATAGAAAATAAGGATTATCAAAATAAAAAATGCTGCGACAAGTAATTCTCCTGGTACTATTTGAGTGGAGGACATTGTAATAACAGAGCTTGAAACAGTAGACATACTCTTCGTAAAGATTGGATATGTTAAATATTTTTCCAAGAGTTTTTCCCAGACTTTTTCCTGTTTTCGTTTTCTTCAAAAATGCTTCAAAGCCCGAGAAAAGTTTTACTCTTTAGGATAAGCTCTATAAATAAACAAAAATAATAAACAAAAATAATAAACAAAAATAATAAACAAAAATAATAAACAAAAAAAGCAAGGTGATTGAGGACTATTCTTTACAACTCCTCAAGAGTGCCACCATTACATGAAGTCTGCCAGCTTTTGACCTTCTTTACACTGATTTTTATTGCTTTTGCAAGTTCTACGGGATCCGCTTCTGCCAGGGCTTCCACGCTTGTAATCCCGGCTTCTTCCAGTTTTCCTGCAGTAGCTTTTCCAACGCCTTCAAGGTCTTTGATGGATTTTGGCTTCTCTTTTTTCGGCTGCTGCGCCTGCTCTTCCTGCTGGGTTTTTTGCCACTCTATAAAGTTACACTGCGGACAGCCAAGGTCCCAGGCTCTTTTTCCCTGGTTAATAATACGGATGTAGTGCAGACCGTGAGTTTCACAGAGTTTATCGGTAACTATGATCTGGCCACTCTTTGGAAGGGGCAGTGAGAAAGTACAGTTAGGGTAATTGCTGCAGCCTATGAAACGGCTTCCTCTTTTCGAACGGCGGATCATCAGTTCGTTTCCGCACAGGGAACAATTGCCTATTATTTTATCTTCCCTGAGACCTGCTTGCAGGGATTCTATAATATTGTCCCTGTTTTTGTCAAGTTCCGAAAAGACCTGCTTCAGCATCTCCCTGGACTCTTCGAGGACGGCTTCTTCTTTAATTTTGCCTTCTGCAATTTTGTCCATATTTTCTTCAAGCAGCTTTGTCATATCCGGCTTTGTGATTGTGGGAGAGTATTTCTCAAGGGTATCCATTACAGAAAAGGAAGTGTTTGTGGGCTGAACCGGATTTCCGTGAATATAAGCCCTGGAATAAAGCTTGCTGATAATTTCGTGCCTAGTAGCTTTTGTGCCAAGCCCAAGCTCTTCCATTATATTGATAAGCCTGCCCTGCCCGTAGCGGCCCGGAGGCTGGGTTTCTTTGTCCAGCATCTCTTTTTTTATTACTTTTAAAGCGTCCCCTTCTTTAAGCTCGGGAAGCAGCCTGTCCTCAGGGGCATTATATGGGTAATACCAGCGCCAGCCGGGTTCGATCAATCTCGCTCCATTTGCCCTGAACTCTTCGCCGTCAATATCAAGCTTCAGGCGCATGGTTTCCCATGTGCTCGGTCCTGCAAAGGTTGCAAAAAAGCGCCTGACCACAAGCTCATAGACTTTCCATTCCTCTTCTTTAAGGTCAGCTTCCTTTGCCAGAGAAGCAGGAAAGATAGGGGGATGGTCTGTAGTTTCTTTTTTCCCGCGTGTGGGGACGAGTTCGGCTTTCTCAAGCAGGGTATTTGCATATTCTTTAAAAGGTCCTTCTTTGAAAATCTCGATTTGAGCCCGCAGGTCCAGGGTGTCGGGATAAACCGTGTTATCCGTCCTCGGGTATGATATGTAACCGTTTGTGTAAAGGGATTCAGCTATGCGCATAGCGTTTGCAGGGCTGAGCCCTATTGAGTTTGCCGCGCTAATAAAGCCTGTAGTATTAAACGGAGTAGGGGGCTGATCCGTCTTTGTCCCTTTTTCGACCTCCTTTAACTCCGCTTTTTTTCCAAGCTTCTTGAACACCTTTGAGGCTTCCTCTTTATCCAGGAAACGGCGAGTTGAGTGCTGAGCTGAAAAAGTTTCCTTTGCCGCGTCTTCAAGTTCAACATGGATTTCCCAGTAAGGGGTCGGGACAAAGATATTTCTTTCTTTTTCCCTGTCTACTATTAGAGAAAGAGTTGGAGACTGAACTCTTCCGACAGAAAGGAACATTTTCCCGAGCCTGCCTGCTGCAAGGGAGATATACCGGGTGAGAGCAGCTCCCCAAACCAGGTCAATTACCTGCCTGGAGTGCCCCGCATCTGCGAGGTTGAAATCAACATTTGTAGAATTTGCGAATGCAGCTTCAATTGCTTTTGGAGTTATTGCGCTGTAACGGACCCTATCGAAAGGAGCATGTGGGTTAACCTGTTTTATAATGTTAAGAGCTTCGACCCCTATCAGTTCTCCTTCCCGGTCGTAGTCAGTTGCAATTGTGACCCTATCTGCTTCTTTTCCAAGGCTCTTTAAAGCGGTCACTATTTTCCGGTTGATTGGGGTTGTTATGATATCGGCGTCTATCAGGGCTCTGGCATCAACCTTTTGCCAGTTGTTATACTCATTTGGGAAATCTATCCCGACAATATGACCGGAAAGCCCTACAACTGCAGTTTCCTGTCTGCTTTCTCCGGACCCAGTCTCGTACCGGTATACGTCCACTCCACTGACTCTCTCCTTCTTAGGACTCTTTGGAGCCAGAATCGCAGCTATCCTCCTTGCTGCTATATTTTTTTCCGTTACGATAAGATGCATTTAAAACTCCGGTATACTTTTCTTACATTTTACGGAGGAATACTGGCGTACCCCAAAACTCCTGCCAGTCTGAGTCGAAGCCTGCCTCCTAATTCTTGAAGTTTCCTTTTCTAATATAAATTTTTGGATCGAATTCCAAAATTTCTGCTATTTGTAACTAAAATAAGGCTCAAATTTCCGTATTTCTGTAGTTTTTGCCCTTAATCAGGGTCTTTTTTTCGGATTTTTCTGGATTATTATAAACTCTCATTCTGCAGTTTTTTTATATGCGGCAGAGTTCAGGATTTTTCACTACCTTGTTGATGTTCATTTATTTCTTTTAACAAACTCTACAGCAAGCTCTACTGCTTCTATCGGACTTTTTACCTTTCGAACACCCTCTATTTCCCATTTGCAATCAAGGGCAAATACGGGCTTTCCCATTTTCAATCCCAGAGCTATTTCCGAAAGTGTTCCGTATTCTCCTGAAACCGCAATTAAAGCATCAGATGACTGAGCTATGAGAGCATTTCTGGCATGCCCCATTCCACTGAGAATAGCTATATCTATCCAGGGGTTTGCATCTTCCCTGCAGGCCCCGGGCAAAATTCCTATGGTTATCCCCCCATCAAGTTTTGCTCCACGCGCTGCAGCTTCCATTACCCCTCCCAACCCTCCGCAAAGGAGAACGGCTCCCTTTCTGGCAATCTCTCTTCCTACGGTTTCTGCAAGGGCCTGGGTCTTGTTGCTGCATGTCCCGGCTCCTATAACTGCTATTTGCTTCCTTACCGCCTGCTTCATTATCTTAACCTTTTTACTTTTTCACTCAATCTCAGGCAAGTTTGCTCTTCTTCCTCTGGCACCCGGGACGGCAGCTTTATTCAACGGGTTTTCTTAAATGTAGCCGTTTTCAGATGTAGTGACTCTGGATCTCTACAATTTCCGTGCTGTTTTTTGCAGTTGCGTATTCCTCAAGAGGCTCCCTGTTCAATTCAAGGAAGCTGTGCCCCCAGTTAAACTTGGAGAGGACGTTTTCTGCCTGCTCTTTATGTCCCAGAATATACAGAGCTGCTGCAAAGGCTTCTGCAGAATTGAGCCTGAAAGGCCTTCCAAAGTTCACAGGGTTTCCTGCAAGCAGATATGGGAGAGCCCTGTGTTCCAGACCCAGTTTCCCAAGTTCGGGAAAAATTCGCTCTACCTCTTCCCAGGAACAATCAAGCACGATAATCCCTTTCTTAGGGTCATCAGCCGGTGACAGGGCTTTTTCTGCCATAGGATCCAGCAGAATTGCCGAACGGGGCAGCCTTGACACCCTATCATAGAGGCGGGCAAGCTCAAAGCGAGCTAGCTTTCTTCCCGTGCATTTTTTAGGATCACACTGCCCAGCGTGATAAATGTAAAGGGGAATATCGCGGTTTTTTGTCGGATTCATAACTGACCTTCTGGAATATCGGATTCTATTTAAACAGTTTCCTTACTTATACCTGTTTATCTCTTCTTATTTGCCCGTTTATCTCTTCTTATTTGCCTGTTTATCTTTTCATATTTGTCTGTTTATCTCTTCTTATTTGTCTGTTTATCTTTTCATATTTGCCTGTTTTTTCCTTTATCTGCTTTTTTATATGAGTCCCAGGCTCGTTTCTCCAGACGAATTTACCATTTTTGATAACGGTAATATCTCTTTATATCTGACCTTCTTTGTATCTACTAATTTGTATATAATTATCGATGATTTACATTTATTCTTACATAAAAGCCTGCATCTTCATTTATGCGAGCACTGGTGAAAGATAATTTTTCTTAATAATCACTCTCAAGCTCTTTTATTTCAGAACTATAATATTGATGATGAAAAAATATATATCCATAGGTTTTGCACTAGAAGTGATGAGATCTTCCCTTATCACAATTCTTCTGTCTTCAGAGAAAAGAACGGATTTGCTTTTATTTCTAAAAGATAAACCCAGGACTATTGAAGAAATCAACTCCGAGCTTGAAACCAATTCGGTAGCCGTTCTTCCCCAGCTCAAAAAGCTAAAAGAAAACGGGCTTGTAATTCAGGCTGATAGAGTATACAGTCTCTCCTTACTGGGCAAAATCCTTGTCAGAAGAATGGAATCCCTTGTGAAAGCTTTCAGGCTGCTTGAGGACAATTATGATTACTGGACAGGTGTTAGGCCGGGTGGAGCCCCACTCGCTTTTTTTGAGCTAATGGAAGAACTTATGGCACTAATACCTGACTGCTGCCAGGGCGAAGATGCTTCTTCAGCGTATCAAAAAATGGTTGAAGCATTTTGCAGCTCGAAGCAGGTTCTCCTGCTTCTCTCAAATCCTGATCTGCGCTATCTTAGCATCTGTGCAGATAACACAAAAAAAGGGTTGAAAGTATCCATAATATTTACTCAACCTGTATTTGAAAAATTTACAGAAGAATTCAAAGAAGAATTTGATACCCTGCTCCTTCTTGAAAACTTTGAAATTTATGTGCTGAATGACAATATTATTCCTCCTACGCTTGCTGTAACAGACACTATGGTTCTTGCTTGCTTTTCTACAGGTAGAAATGACGGAAGCGAGAATAATACCATAATCGGCTTCGGGGAAAAAGCCGTGATCTGGGGTCAGGAAACTTTCGAGTACTTCGGGTCACTGGCTAAACCTGTGTTACCTGGAAAATCAGGACAGTCATTTTCTTAAGACCACGGGCCACAAAAATAATTCAAAAAAAAGACAGAAGTGCAGCCTTAAACACCTTAACATGGAGGTACAGAAAACTGCACTAACCCATAGTATTATAGTATCACGTAAGTTTCAGTTTCACTTTTGCAGCCCTTCAAGAATTTCTTCAGCTTTTTCTCTTACTTCTGCAAAAATGTCTTTCCCTTTTGAATCAATGCCTACAATAAGCGGCCCGAATTTCTCAACTCTGAGCACCCAGACAGCCTCGGGCATACCAAGGTCAAGCCAGTGAACGTTTTTTACCTCTTTTATCAATTCAGCAGCAAGGGCTGCACAGCCGCCGGTATAGGCAAGATAAACACACTTATCTTCCATGGCTTCGGAAACATTTTTCATTCCACCTTTTCCGATAATTGCCCGGACTTCATGGGCTTTCAGGAGAGGTGGAGTCATTTTTGACATCCTGCCGCTTGTTGTTGGACCTGCTGATACTACTTTCCAGCCCGATTCGGTCTGCTGCATAAGGGGACCACAGTGATAGATTACTGCCCCTTTAAGGGAGAATGGGAGCTTTTCTCCTTTTTCTTCCATTTCAAGGATCCTTGCATGGGCTTCATCCCTGGCTGTAAGAATTTCACCGGAGATATAAACGATGTCTCGGGCATTGAGTTTCTCAATGTCCTCTTTTTTCAGTGGAGTTTGCAGATGGTATTCCATTATTATTCCTCCCCAAATACGACTGAAGCATGTCTGTTCGCCCAGCACTGGATATTCACGGCAACAGGAAGGGAAGCAGTATGGCAGTGAGCGGTTTTTATGTGCACGGCAAGCGCAGTTGTGCTACCTCCAAGCCCCATGCAGCCGATTCCAAGGACGTTTACTGCCTCAAGGATTTCCCTTTCAAACTCGTCCATGGGGGTATCCAGGGGCTCAAGGAGAGCTTCTTTTGCAAGCCTTGCGGATTTGTCAAAAGAGCCTCCTATCCCCACTCCAAGAACAAGAGGAGGACAGGGCATTCCTCCTGCGTTTACTACGGTTTCGAGCACAAAATTTTTGATGCTGCCTGTTTCGGTCGGATTAAACATCCGAAGGGCACTCATATTTTCCGAACCTGCACCCTTCGGAGCAACCGTAATTTTGAGTTGCTTTCCAGGCACAAGTTTCCAGTGAATGTCAGGGATTCCTGCTCCGGTATTGTTCCCGCTGTTTTTTCGGGTTAAAGGGTCAACCGCATTGGGACGGAGAGGGATTTCTCGGGTCGCAAGGGACACCGCATCCCTTATTGCGGCTTCAAGGTCAAATCCCGGCTGAAACTCAGTCCCGAGTTCGACAAAAAAGATCATAATGCCTGTGTCCTGGCACATGGGAACTCCATGATTTTTCGCAATTTCAATGTTCTTCAGAATTGCCTGGAGCTGGGATTTTGCAACCTGATTTTCTTCTCTGGCTTCGGCTTTCTTTAGAGCATCCACCACATCATCAGGGAGCTCTATTTCTGCTATTCTGAGAAGGTCTGCAATAGACCGGATAAAATTTTCACGGTTAGTTTTTGAAGGCAAAAGATCACCATGGAAGTGAGAATGAATTCTTAGTTCAGGATAAAATACGAATATAGGTAATGAAGGTATGCATACAGTAAGGCGGTAACTAAATATTCAGGACACTATATATAGAGGCAATTTTTTGCTTTTAACCATTAAATATCAAGCGTTCGGAAAATCTGAAACTATTCAATCTTCTAGCATGAGGAATCATACTGGGGATACTTTTTGATTACTCTGAATATGAAAAAGAAAAACATAGAATTACAGATAAATAAAGCTTGACAAATGTTATCAGAAATCGATATTTTCTAAACATTTAGTATTCTGGAATGCTTGGGCACATAAAATGATTAAGTATTCAGAATTTTGGATATTTCTGGATTTAAGTACAGACTCATTCCAAAACCAATTTTATTCCCAGATTAACAAGAAGCTTATAGCTATTTTAATGATTAAGAATCCATGTTTGTTTCAAATTTGAGATTTAGAAAAACAATTTCTAGTTTCTGGATGAGCTCTACAACGACATGTCAGAAGATGATTTTATTATCATTGTCTGTTTCATTACTATATACGGTTATATAATTTGGTTTTGTTGAAAAGTTGTGGCCAGCATCATTAATAACTACTAAAGTAATTGTATATACACCTGGTTCCTTAAACGTATGCTTAGCATTTACTGGATGAAAAGAATGCCAGTCCTTTCCTTCTTGCGTTTCAAATATCCAAAAATATTGAGTTGGATTGCCTGTGGAATTGCTAGTGAAGTTAACTTTCAGGGGTGTTTCTCCTGATGTTATATCTGCATGGAAATTAGCAACTGGAGGTCCATAAACTGTGGTATTAACTGTGCTTTTCCCTGCTTTATTGATTACTGTTAAAGTAACGTTGTACTCGCCTGACTTGATAAACTTATGTTTTGGACTTTGCTCAATCGAATTATCTCCATCTCCAAAGTCCCAATAACATGAAGTAGGTGCTCCTCCCTTGCCGGTATAATCGAACAGCAATAATGGTTCGCCCTGTTCATCTTTAGTTGGGTTTACAGAGAACGAAGCAACAGGAGCTTCCAGAGAAGGGAAAAATTCGTGAACAGCTAAGATCGATATCAGAAGAGTCTCCAAAATAATGATCATTATTAGTATCTTTTTCCCTGAATCTTCAGGCGATTTTTTTTGTGGAGGCAGAGGTTTATGGTCATTCTGGTCTTTTTCGGGTTTTTTTCCTTCTCTTTCTCGAGTTTTTCCTTTTTGCTTTTTAAGCTGTTCGTCTATAGTCGTTACGGTTATTATATAATTTTCAACCTGAAATTTGCCATCAAGGAGAGACTCGAGATAAGGTTTTATACTTGCTTCCGCAGGATCCGTAGCAGATGGATTCTCATAAATCTTTTGTAGGATTGTTAATGACCTGTTCAATACCCACGGGGGAGCGGAATTGAGGCATTTAATCAATTTCTCGTTTTTTTCTTCAAGCTCTTTATACTTAATTTTTTGAATATTTCTTCCAAGGACCATTTCTCCCTGGTATGATCCTTTTTTCTGGGGCCACTGCAAACCTTTAGCTTTAGTTTCATTAAATGTATATTTGTAGAGGTCATCAACCGTTATGATTCCATCGTCATCATCATCAGCAGCCCAATCTTTTAAGCCTTTTAATAAATAATGAGTAAAAACTCCGTGTTTGAGTTCCCTGTCTTCTTTTGCTATATTTGAGCCTGTTTCTCCGGTTGAGGTGAGTAAAACAGTACCCGAACCGGAATATGATGAAAGCATCTCTTCGAGGTAATTACCTCTCATGCCCGCAGTCCCGCTATAGCAGCAATCAAGAATTATGACCAGACGCTTGCAAGCTGATTGTTCTTTGCATTCGTGAATATAATCAAATTTTAGTGAAGTAGCCAGCAGGCTTTCAGGATCAGTATCTTTAAACAATAAACATAAATCAAATTTATAACTAGGCTTCCCGTGACCTGAATAATAAATAAGTACTTCATCATCCTGCTTTGCGTTTTTAAAGACCTTTTCTATACTTTGAGAAACTTCTTCTTTATTTTGATCTATTAATTCAATAACTTCGTCAAATCCGCAGATATCAGGATCCAGAAGCGTCTCTGCCATCTCTCTGGCATCATTTTCTGCGAACTCTAATTTTTCCATTTTTGAATACTCATTGGTTCCTATTAAAATTGCAATTCTGCTACCGTGTTCAGCTTCAATCACTTTACTCCCAGCTTAGATTTACTTGCCTGTAGTTTTTACTTTCTCATAGTTTTCCATATGTCTGAATAAAATTAATACTGTATTCTGGAAAGGAATAACTAAGCATCTCTCCTGAAAAGCAGTCGACTTTTAATCACTTAATTTTATATTTGGCAATAATAATTATTGAGGATAGCAGAACAATAATTACTGATAAAGGCTGTTGAATGTTTTCTTTGAAATTTTTGAGGAAAAAAGAGTTTTCAGTGAGGATTTTTTAATCATTAGCTTACATACTTTCTCAACTGAGAATTAGATTGAAGATTCACCCAGAAACCTTTTCCATTAGTCTGTCAAAGGTGACTGATCATTTCCCAGGAAACAAGTGCATTTACTTCCTGGTTATTAATCTGCGAGAAACTTGCATTCCTGAAACTCCCAAAGGAGAAATCTCAATTTTTATTGTACTGGATTATGGCTGAAACCAGTATTAGAAAAGACCCTAAAAGAACGCCTATTGCGGCAATTCCATGATCTGTTTCCCAAAGAATATACTCTACTAGAAATGGAGTCAATATTATAAGAACGCCTAAAGAAATGGCGATTATGAGTGCTTTTTTTTCCTGAAATGTAAATTTCCAAATACTGCATTATGGCTGAGATTAATATTAAAATAGACCCCAATAAAATTGTGCATATGATATCCCCCAAAGAAGTTCCAAAACTTCTCAAAAATGAGATCCATATTACAAGAATACCCACAAAAATGAAAGTTGTGAGCAGATTTTTTTCTAAAGCCTTATTGGGTCTTTTTGTAAGCGTTTTTTTCTTCCTTTTCTCTTCTTCTCTTTGCTTTTTTTCAGCTTTTTCGCTTTGTTTATAGATCTCCTCCTTTTGTTTTTGTTCTTCTCCTTTTTGGCCCTCAAGCCTTTCCTGATATTTTACTATGTCTATGTAAGTTTCAGCTTTGATTTTATTGTTAAGAAGAGATTCCAGATGAGGTTTTATGTTAAGTTCTGCAGGCTCCAGAGCAGAGGGCTCTTTGCACATTTTTTGGAGGATTGTTAATGACCTGTATAACACAGAAGAAGGAGCAGAACTAAGAGATTTCATCAATAAGTCTTTTTTTTGCTCAAACTCTTTTGCTCTGATTTTTTGAGGATTTCTTCCAAGGATCATTTCCCCTTCGTATGATCCTTTTTTCTGTGGCCGCTGTAAACCTTTAGCTTTTGTTTCATTAAAGGTGTATCTATAGATATCATCAACAGTTATGATCCCGTCATTATTATCGTCGGCAGCCCAATCTTTCAATCCTTTTAACAGGTAACTTGTAAAAACCCCATGTTTCAATTCCCTGTCTTCTTTTGCTATGTTCGAGCCTGTTTCTCCGGTTGACGTTAATAAAACCGTACCTGAACCGGAATATGATGAGAGCATCTCTTGAAGAAAATCTCCTTTCATACCTGCAGTTCCACTATAGCAGCAGTCAAGAATTACCACCACTCGATTACAGGCGGATTGTTCTTTACATTCATTAATATAGTCAAATTTTAATGAAGTAGCAAGTAAACTTTCAGGATCGGTATCTTTGAACAGCAAACATAAATCAAACTTATAACTTGGTTTTCCATGGCCCGAAAAATAAATCAGCACTTCATCGTTCTGTTTCGCATTTTTAAAAACCTTTTCTATAGTCTGGGAGATTTCTTCTTTCCCTTTATCTATTAACTGGATAACTTCGTCAAATCCGCAGATATCCGGATCCAAGAGTATCTTTGCCATCTCTCTGGCATCATTTTCTGCGAATTCCAGTTTGTCCACTTTTGAATATTCGTTTGTCCCTATTAAAATTGCAATCCTTCTGCCATGCTCACTTTCATCCATTCTACTCCCGGATTATACCTGATTCATCTGTAGCGATTTCTCAAATAAGCCTAAAACCTCGGACTTGGAAAACCCTGTCACTCCTGAAATCTCAATCTCGTTTCCATTTGGGAATTTCATTACAACCTTCGCTTTTGGCCTGACGTCCAGCCACACTTTGACTACATCAAATACATGCTCAACGCTTTTCAAAGATAAACCGGAAGCTGAAAGAATATTGAATGCAGCAAATGTCCCAGCCCTTTCGCCCTCAGCAGGTTTACAGGATAAAGGCTCTATAGAGCCTTCGGTAATATTTCGGTTAATCGTATTGTAAAGCAAGCAGCATTGCCTTTGCCAGTATTCGCTTAACTCCTCAGCTTCTTCGGATTTCAGTAAGAGCTGAAATGGAGGTAGTTCTTTCTCTTGCATCTGATACCCCAGCACCCAGTATTATTTTGATATTTTTTATTTCAATTAATCAAGAATATTTTTGCCAGTGCCTGTAAAATCATTTTTAGTCCTTTATTTTTTTGGTACTGACTTTACCGAGTAAAGGAACAGTATATTATTGAAAAACGAAAAAAATAATATTCCCTTCCAGAATAAAACTCGCCTAAAATTATATCTTATAATTATATTATCTAATGAATAGTTATTGAGGGTAGCAGAACAAGAGTTACGGATAAAAGATAACTATACTACACGATGGTTTTAAATCAGGATAAGTAAACGCTGGATATTCCAAGACCGTTTTTGTTAAACTATTCTTTATGTTAAAATGTACTTTGCATTAAATTATTCTCTGTTTTAAATAATTCTCTGTTTTAAATTATTCTCTGTTTTAAATTATTATCTGTTTTAAATTATTCTCTATGTTAAACTGCTCTTTGGGTTTAACCATTCTTTGCGTTAAATCACTCTGTACATCCGCTAAGGATAAAGTCTTCAAAAATGAGCTAAAAATGAGCTAAAAGTGAGCTAAGTCAGTTTCAGAATTCAATAACTAAAGGAAAAGGCAGTTTTTACGGATCTCATGGGAAACAAGATTTTACCAGTATCAGGAATGCAATAAGGAATTAATCGATTGGTTAATGCTCTTAAGTATTTTCGAAGCCAGTGTTTCTTATTATTTCAGAGGTAAAAAAGAAGTTACAGGGCATTGAGCTGGCTGAAACCTGTACCAATTTTCATGCTGCCAGCTCTTTAAGCGCCGGTTTGTAAACTAAAGACGTACTGCATTTTGCTTTCAATTCATAAACATGTAACTGCAGAACTTTACAGGGTTTATTCGTCCTTATTCTTTTGTATACGGCTTTATAACTATACGCTTCTCAGGATAAGCTATCCTGCTCCGTTTGCCGATAAAAGATTCTTCGAGGTTGGCTGCCATTTGCTGTGCAAGCGTTGCGGGGATGCCCATAATCATGAGCTCAGGAGGAAGCCAGGGATTCCCTGTTGGGTCTACAGGCCCCACATAAGCTGAGTCTTCGGGTGCATTTTCCGCCATACCTGCCGGAAAAGCTATCATCGTAGTACAGATAGGTCCTCCGGGTACTATCGTCCTGAAGAAGGGGTCTGAGATGTTGAACTGAGCCAGTCCGCAGAGGTTTCTGGTCTGCTCAGCGCCCGCGAACAGGATAAAGGCTCTTGCAGTCTCAGGTGCAACTTCATCTGTACATGGCGCAATGACTGTATATTTGCCATGAGGAGTAATTTTTCCTGCGCGTTCTTTTTGCTCATCGAACAGTTCAGGGGTCGCCTTCAGATGTTCGGCAGCTCCCCCATGAAAGTCCGGCGTGCCCACAGTTACGAAGTATTTCAGCTTGGGGTGCGGTTCAGCAAGCCCCATCCAGACCAGCCCTCCAGGGCAGCACTGCTCATGGCGAGCCTCTACATAGATGGCAGGCGTTTCTTTAAAAAGAGCGGAAGTGTAAACAGCCTTTGCCACACAGCGGTCTACAGTATACGATGGGACTGCCCCCTCAGGGACCTCGTCTGTGGCATAAACGCAGAGAGGGCGCAGTTTCAGCCTTCCGGCTTCGATAAGCTTTTTTCCCAATTCCTCAACGCTTAGCATTGAAATTTCCCCAAATACTTTTACAGTATTAACCCTCGGAATCTTTCTTGAAAATCTCGCTTTAAAAATTGTCCATTAATGAGACAATTTAAAATTTATTCTTTGATCCAGCCCTTTTCTATCCAGTAATCGCAGTTGTGCTTCCATTCGTCTTTATTGGCAAGGATAATATGCTTGAACCGTTCCCGGAAGGCTTCGTGTAAAGCTTCCTGTTCAGGGTATTGCCTTTTCTCTTTTATCGCTTCAGTAAGGTCTTTCCCCATTTCGCGAGATTTCTTAATTGCTGCTTCCATTGCTTCAGGTCCCCGTGCGACCGGCCAGCCCACTCCTCCTATAGAGTTGCCTCCACAGTTCAGCATAAAATTATTCATAATGCCAAGGACAAAATCAAGCTCGTCACTGCCTGCAGTTGTCAAAGAAAGGCTGTACTTTCCGTCAAAAAGCTGCTCATGAATTACAAGCGGGCTTCTATCAAAAACTGTCTTGAGCTGGGCTGTCACATTTGTAATATAATTCGGACTGCTCCAGATTATGCCGTCTGCTTCCAGAAGCTTTTCAAGTACGCCCTGGTAGTCATCGTTTATATTGCATATCCCTTTTTCATAACATGAATGGCATGCCGTACA